>Ga0099826_10000874_pt1 | contig 16440 bp, 8 predicted proteins | sample Mtrugardesep15_FD_76830 | JGI IMG/M metagenome (GOLD analysis project Ga0099826, IMG submission 76830) | Root nodule microbial communities of legume samples collected from California, USA - M. trunc garden sep15 | ecosystem: Host-associated > Plants > Roots > Nodule | place: USA: California... | reverse complement strand
CACTTTCAAAAGCTAGCTCAAAGGATAAGGGTGACCAAACACATATACTCTTGCTACCATATATAATCATTCATGTGTGTCCACATTTTAATAAATTGCTGCTCCCTGTTGCTGTTCATACTCTGAAGAACAAAAGCATCTCCAAAGATATAATGAATAAATATAAATTGTAATAGTTGGATTAGTGAAGGTGTAGAACAAAGGAGAAAAAGGAAAATGTCAAGCGTGTGCATATTTATATGGGAGGGAGTCCCACATCGGCTAATGTAGAAGAGAATATATGATGCTTGTCTGATAAATGCAACAACTTTTCTTTTAAATGGAAAATGAAAAATAACTAGTCGGAGACATCCGTTACTTGTTTTGTCCTAACTAGACCGAATTTATTACAAAGTGATTAATTTTTTTAAAACTAAACAATTAACTACTCTTTGAATTAAAACTATAAAATAGGTTTAATTTTTTTAATCAACCAACTGATTAAAATAGGTTTAACTTTAAACTTTTTAATCAACCAACTAATAAGTTAGAATGTAATAGTTGGTCGCTCTTGAAAGAGTGTGGATTTAAATCTTATTTTAAGTATTTTATTTAGAGTTTTACTTTTTCCATTCTATTGTGCCCTATTTTTTTCAAAAATATCTCTGGTTTAGATTTCGTTTTTCGGATTTAATTGTTAGAATTTTGTAGATTTTTTCAGATTTTAAAATCCGGAATGATTCGTTACCAGAACTTTTTAAATTTTAAGCTTTGAAATTCATAAAATAAATTAGATTTAGGTTGCATTTATTTTAAAAGATAAAAAGAACTTATTTTATTAATATATGAACAATACATTATTTTATTAATATATGAACAAAAATAAAAAGACAAAAACATAAAAACAACTTATTTTATTAATATATGAACAATACATTACAATAATGTTGAAACTTTTTAAGCTTATTACATAAGAACCTAAATCTATTTCTAATCTCCTAAGAGCCTAATTCTAATCTCCTAAAAGCCTAACCACTGGTATGTGATAGGACATACCAGTAGCTTCCCTGTTGGAGGGCAACCAGAGGAGGAGGGGAGAGGAGGGCGGGAAGAAGAAACCAACGCCCCTGAGGGAGGTGGGGGCGCTCAAACTTACGCCGAGACAGGCCAACCTAAGAACCACACTAACCCACATGACCCCTAGATGAACCGTACTTCTTTGCAGCGCGGTTTCATCCTCATTGACCGTTCATACAAACCATGAAAGTTTTCAACGAGACCCTTATCTATAAAAGGCCAACGATGGAAAAACATGGTTGTAGAAGGAAGAAGAGGATGAGAGGATGGTGTGAGAAATGGAGGGGTTTGGAATGCTATTTATAGGGAGTGTGGGTCAAAAAGTGGTTGGGAAGTCATAAATGCTGTCAAAAAACGTGGTAAAAACGCGTTTTCTTGACTTGACCACCGACCAAAACCTGTGTTGAACGCGTTTTACTGACACTGATGCAGTCCGAAAAATAAAATTTGGAATGCACCTTTGTGTTCTGGATTTTATTTTCCGGATTTATACACGTTTTACTGATAGTGGAGCCATTAATGTAGGTTTGGATGGTTACAACCACTAACACGTTTTCATTGACTGTACTAGTGACCTAGGACTTGTTTTAGGTTATAAATAGGCTTCCATCTTCAACAAAGACATTTATTCTTCACTTCACCTCTTTTCTTCAAATTTTGTTAGATTTTTAGGGGTGTCGGTGGTGTCACGGTCATTGTTGACCGTTCATATGAACCTTGCAATTGCATTGCAGCTTGTGTGGGGTTCATATAACAGTCAACAGCGACCTAGACATCAAAGAAAGACAAAAAACTCATAACATTCTGGTCTGGATTATTAAATTCGGATTCCCATAGGGCTTAGGTGGTTTCCGGATTATGAAATTCAGAAAACTTCAGCATAGGATTCTTTTGTGTGATCCACATTGCACCAAGAGTTCATGTGGTCCACAACATCCAAGGACCTCTATAAATAAGTGCTCTTTGATTTTCAGCTACAATACCATCAAAACACACAAACACACTAAAGAAAATCATGCAAATTTTTGTCATTAAGCTGAGGATCATTCTCACATGGACGCATATAAATAGCTCTCTATTTAACCGCGTCGACGTGATGAAGATCCTAAGCATGCTGTCAAAAATAAAAACAAACACACGAAAGATACAATCAAATCTTTCGTCATTGTGCTGAAGATCTTTTCATGTTGTCGCATATAGATAACTCTATATTTGACAACATTGTGGAGATCTTGTGCATGCTGCCAAAAATATATAGTCACAAACCTCCTCTTGCAGATGTAACTCCGAAGAGGAGGTCCTTATGAGCTCGATCTTGTCGGCCTGCCGATCGTAACATGTCAGTCAGCAGGCCGGCAGGATCGAGCTCAAAAGCTCCTCTTCAAATCATTTCTATTATTATGGTTTTTTTTAACTGTTTATTTGTCTTATGTTGCTTTTGTTTATGTTATGTACCTTTGTTTCTATTTTTTTCCAAGACATTCGCAACGAAAACTGTCCAAATAAAGGGTCTGATGCAGTACATATTTTACAATCCGGAAGGAATTCATGCCTTCCGGATTATAAAATCCGAAAACCCTCAGTGACATTTTGGCCGGTGAAGTTTGACCAAAGGTTTGGCCGGTTGGTGGAGTTTGAATGCATTTTTTGACGGTTTTGAGTGTGGAACACATTTTATTTCACTGTAATTAAGACCTATGACTGATTTAAGGCTATAAAAAGGCTTGGATCTTCAACATCTTCCTTCATTCTTCTTCACCTCCTTTCTTATATTTTCTTCAAAAAAAAAAAAATTAGTTTTTTAGGTAGCTTTTAGGTGTGTTTGTGGTGTCATGGTCATTGTTGACCGTTCATACGAACCCTGCAATTGCATTGCAGCTTATGTGGGGGTCGTATAACGGTCAACAAAGACCCTTGACATTAAAGAAAGAGGATGTGAAAAGTAAAACTCTTTTATTTATTGCAACTAGTTAAAAGACAAATATTTTGCCTTTTTGCTCTTTTTATTACACTAACGTTTAAAATTTAATAACAATGTTTTTTTTATGAAATTTTGATTTGTATTAAATATAAATGTTTATTGCTTTCGATTTATAATAAACCAAACTAATCATATTTATTACTATGACACAAACAATATATAAAAAATATATAATATTTTTTTTAATGACACCAACAACGATATTTACAACAACAACCAAACCTTATTCCACTAAGTGAGGTCGGCTATATGCATCAAATGACGCCATAACATTCTACGTATCCTAAACCAAATTTGGATTTAACTCATTGACCTCTAAATTCTTTCTAATGGTTTCTTTAATAGTTTTCCTAGGTCTTCCTCTACCTCTTCTAACTTGACTCTCCTCCATTTGATATACTTTTCTTACGACAACATCTACGGGTCTTCTCTTTACATGCCCAAACCATCTAAGCATATTTTCTACCAACTTTTCTTCTATAGGTGCTACCCCTACTCTCTCTAATTGTGTCATTCCTAATCCTATCATGTCTAGAATTATATATTTATACTTACTTTTTCATTATTATTTCAATTAAACATTTAAACAACTTTTTCTATAATAAAGATCGTTGTTTTTTGTGCGATAAGAAAGTACCACTTAAGTTGAAGGAAAAGTTCTATCGGACAACAGTCAGATCAACGATATTGTATGATACGGAATGTTGGGCGGTTAAAAGTCAGAATCAAGTAAGTGTAGAAGAGATGAGGATGTTACGAATCAAGTAAGTGTAGTAGAGTGATAAGCCTAAACATGATAGGATTAGAAATGACACAATTAGAGAGACTAGGGGTAACACCTACCTTTTAAAGAAAAAAGAGAAATGCTAGGGACACACCAACTAGCACACTCTTTTAACACACCCAGTAAAAAGCAGCCGTGTGTTCCATTTTTTTAATTCTACTTACAGGAAACCGGTTCATCCTTGTTACAATTTATTTTATTTTTTAATTATTAAATTAAACAAAAATAGTCTTTTCATGTTCTTTTCCAGGTTTTCCTCGGTCAGAACTGCAAACTGGACCACGCATACACCACATCCAAAATTGAAACATTTCTAATATCAAATGAAAAAAAAAACTACCACCTGCAAATTGAATTTACAAAATATATTGAAGAACACACCAATCTCGCCCTCCAAATACAACGTTAAGGCTCTGAAATTTTGCACCAAGTAAAATAGCATGATCCTAATTCAATCCCCACATATTTCAATGTAAGCAATTACTCATCCTCCCAATAAACAAACTTGGTGATAATTCTTTAAAACACATGAACAAATATCCCAAGCAACAAAGGAAATCATATTAATGTCCAAGAATTCTGCTGCTTATCCTGAACAAAATAGACTACCAAAATCTGCCAATAATCCCAGTGTCAAACCTGCTATATAATAAAACCAAAAGCTGCTAATCATCTCTTAATTCACACCGACTATGTTGGCGACGTGAGCTATTTCGGCGGTGGCACGGTTGAAGATGAAGGCGAAGAGAGAGGAGATACCAACATAGATTGGGAAGGGTCAAACGCCGTTTTCCATTAATAAGACTCGAATTAGCCAGGTAACAATGTTGGGGTTTGGGTTTCAGAAACTATGAATTCTCTCCTTTTTTATCTGTAAATCTTTTTCCCATGCCTTTCTAAATTGATCAACAATTCGAAGATTTGTACATAGTAAGAATTATAGAAATTTGAATGGGGAAGAAGATGAATGCACCCAACTTAAATAGTGGAAAATTGTGATTGGGAAGAAGATGAAAGTGATAAATGCAGTTTTTTAAATTATTAAAAAAAACTTAAATATGCATTTCATCCCTGTAATTAGAGGTCGTTTGAAATTTCATCCCTAAGCTTACTAATCCTCCCATTTTGCCCTTGCAAATATTAATCATTTGACTTTTGGTCCTAATTAAGTTTTTTTGCCGAGGTGGACTGTCATTAGCGACGTGGTGCCCATGTGGCAAGTGATGATTGAGCGAGATGGTTGGCTTAAATAGATCTTTCGTCCCTGCAAATCTAGGTCATTTGAATTTTCGTCCCTGAAATTACTAATCAAATTTAATTAGGACAATTTTTCAAATGATTAATAATTGCAGGGACAAAATGGAAGGATTAGTAAGCTCAGGGATGAAATTTCAAACGACCCCTAATTACAGGGATGAAATGCATATTTAAGCCTAAAAAAAATGATGTTTAGAAACTGATTGAACAGGTAACAAGTAAATGGGATTAAAAAAATTGAACACATGGCTGTTTTTTATTAGGTGTGTTAAAAGAGTGTGCTAGTGGGTGTGTCCCTAGTATTTCTAAAAAAAAAACGGACATTGTGTTTGTAATTCTGTGTTCACTTATCATAACTGTGAAAAAATTGAAACTTTTCATAAGAAACTGTCGTCATTTACAGCAGCAGCGGCAACAACACCCTACAACCTTCCTTCCTTCCAATGACGACGGCCGATCTTCCGGCGGAAATAGTCGCCGAAATCTTGTCCCGCTTACCAGTTCAATCACTTTTCCGATTCCGATCAACTTCAAAATCACTTAGATCCATAATCGATTCTCACAACTTCATCAACCTTCACCTAAAAAATTTCCTCAATCGATCCTTATTCCTTCGACATAATTTTGATATCTACCAAATCCAAATCGATGATTATGATTTCTCTAACCTAACGAAATCGATTATGATTCCACTCAACCATCCTTTCATCACCAAAATCAATCCTTACAAGCTTAACAGAACCATCGCTTTTATCGGATCAAGTAACGGTCTCCTCGCAATCTACCATGGCAAAATCGCATTCACTAACCCTTACGGCCTCAACGAAGTCACTTTCTGGAACCCTAACACCCGTAAACATAGGATTATCCCTTTTCTCCCTCTTCCTATTACTCGTGAGAATTGCTCTTTATGCGTTCACGGATTCGGTTTCGATCCAGTTTCCGGCGATTACAAACTCCTCAGAATCTCTTGGTTAGTCGATCTTGATAACCCTTTTTATGATTCACATGTAACACTCTTCAGCTCGAAAACAAACTCGTGGAAAATAATTCCTAGTATGCCGTACACTCTTATCTATGCTCAAATCAACGGGGTTTTTCTTGAGAATTCTCTTCATTGGATAATGACGAAGAAACTTGATAGATTAAATCCTTGTTTAATTGTTGCCTTTAACTTAACACTTGATATTTTCAATGAGGTTCCACTTCCTGATGAAATAAGTCAAGAAGTTAACGAGAGTTTTGATATTGATGTCGCTGTTTTGGGAGGGTGTCTTTGTATGACTGTGAGTTTTGAAACGAGTAAAATTGATGTTTGGGTGATGAAAGAATATGGATGTAAAGATAGTTGGTGTAAACTTTTTACTTTGGTTAAATCGTGTTTCAGTTTGCCTTTGAAATCTTCGAGGCCTTTAGGTTATTCTAGTGACGGAAGTAAGGTTCTGTTGGAAGGAATTCATGTTTTGGATGAGGTAAGTCATAGCAAGTTGTTTTGGTATGATTTGAAGAGTGAAAAAGTTGGTTATGTTGAAGGAATTCCTGATTTGAATGGAGCTATGATTTGTAATGGAAGTCTTGTACCACCTACCTTGCCTGATAATTGTACGAAGAAGGAGAAGAATCGTACAAGCGAGAGAAAGAGAAGGTACTTATTGAGTTTTTGCTATGTATAAGACTATAAGTTAGTGTCAGTTCAATGGACCAATCATATGATATATGTAGTTAAACTCTATGCTAAAGGTCAAATTGAATTCTTATTATAGGACACGGATTCTCTAATTACTTTCAAGTCTCTACCTTTGTTTATGTATATTTGACAATGTGTGTATGCTGGATTTCAAAATATGCATGTTGTGTTAGTTTAAGAGTTGACCTTGTGACTAGCTAAAGAATTTGCTTAAAGAAAGACTGTTGGTATGAATTGCTGTTTCTCATTCATTGTTTGAGATCTTCACTCGTAAATAATTATTTTGACCAGCTTATTTCTGAATTTTGGTATGTAAAGAGAAGAAAGTAGTTGTTGAAACCATTAAATTACTCCAAATTTATGCATAGTTCCTTTCAAAATGGTTTTTGTTTTGATCAACTATTCTTTTGTGATATTGTTGAACTTACTTTGATGAGATTCATCTTTTTCTAGAGTTAAATTGAGATTGTAAGGAATGGAAGGAAGGACCTGTGATGTGCAGCTGAAACAGGATGCTCAAGTTGTTTCTTGTGATGAAATTGTCCACATTGGTTTGTGGGTAAGGTTAAATTGATAATGAATGGAGCTACACCCATTTTCATCTCATTTGAATCGTCCAAGCTCACATTTATCCCTCTTGTGTAAAAATCTCACATTAGGGTGTGAAGATTTTGAAGATGAATGCTCTCTCCCTCTAGCCTTTCTAAAAGGATCTGCTTTTAACTTTTACTGTTGAGAAAATATGGAATAGTCCATATTTCCCTTTATGATATTTGTAATCGAAACTCTCTGCACTATTCGAACAAGGGAGCACCAGATCGACCCCAAGTTACTACTCAAATTTGTAATGTTTTTGTATATGATAACTATCTTTTTTAAATGACTCATGAATGTGAGGTCAAATTATGCATATATTTGTTCTTTTTATTGTGTCAAATTATACATATGGGGAGAGTCTGACACTTGTGTAGTAGTGGAAGGAACTGTATAAATAACATTTCAAAATAAATCTCAAAGTAGTTGTACGCAAAAAAAAAAACCTTTGGAGCGTATGAAACTTATGTCGTAGAGGAAGGAACTGTGATTTAGTAAACTCTGGCAAGAGGGTGGGTCTTAGTTGTTTCTGCCCTGCACTTAATTAAGGTGCTCTGCAGTTATGCTAACAAGTATATAGATTGGGTTTGTTTAAGAAAAAATGAAGTATATAGTATTGGGAAGATAAAGGAAGTATATATTACATGGTTGTGAAAGAAATGAAGGTGAGACTACATGGTGTTCCTGAGTCCATTTTGAGTGACCATGGCCGTGTTTTTCTAAGAATCATTTGTACGTGCTGAGACTACTTGGTACTGTTCTGAAAATGTCCTCGGCTTACCGTCGTCAGATGGATAGCCACACAAATGAGTTTAAATATAACTGAACAGCATAAAAGTATATTTCGTAACAAACCTATGAGTATGATTGTTTGAATATGACTGAGCAGCCGAAAAGTATTTTCTTTAATTCCCATCTAGGTTAGTAGTAAGTACTAAGTAGTGATGCTGTCGAATCTATGCAACATGAACAACGAAAGCTTCTTACCTTAATGAAATCATGGAGTATTTTTCCTTCCTATTATCCAAAAACGGATACCATTGAGCAGTGAGTGACATATGTTTATTTGTCACCAAATTTGCAAATTTTACAGTTGGAAACTTGTTTCTTTAATGTTGAAAACCATCAAATTCATATATTATTCATAATCAACTGCTTTGCTGATAAGGGATTTGGTGCCTATGATCATAAGGGATTTGAACACAACTTCTTTCTGACAATGTGGTTGATGTTAATGTAGAGTAGATCCTTTAAACTTTAAATGCCCAGTCATTAACGCACAAACCTACAATTGTAGCCCCACCTGATAGTGAATATATCGAGATTTTGCAATTTATGTGAGCTGATTAAAACTTAACATTCACAGTGGCTTTAAAACTTAACAAAAGATCATGGTTCGAAACTTGAAAACAAGGGTGAGTGCGAAGACTTTCAATCAGCTCTTACCGTTTATATGTATTTCAAGTGTAACTTTGTAGACTTACTCAACCATGACCCTTCATTTTAAAACTAGTTAATGACTATGAGTAATTATATTAATTGTTAGTGTGAGGATTTTCTTACTCAAACATATTGAATCGGTAACATCTTTGTATTTTTTTTGGATTAATGCAACTTTTGGTCCCTGTGATATAAACGAATTTCAATTTTGATCCTTATTAAAAAAAAAAGTATAGATTTTATTCTTATAATATCATATTCTTCCACTTTTAGTCCCTCATTTAACTATGTCAACAGAATCTACACACGTGACAACATTAATTGAACACAACATCCTTCTGATTATTCCCTCAAAAAAACATCCTTCTGATTATTAATAATAAGTTCAAACTTCAAAAGCCAAAAGTCCAAAACCACTCTCTCCAAGACAACTCACTGAACTGAGAGATAGTAGTTGATTCTTTAGCATTGAAAACCATCTTATTTGCAATCAAGTTCCTTTTTGGTACGGGATTTGGTGCCCAAATTATTAATAAGTAAAATAGTGATAAACATTAAACAATGTTAGATGCCAAAAGTATAAACCACTTTGAAGAGCACATTTTAATTAATCTCTGTAGTAATAATAGGCCGCGACAATCATATTACGGATTACATATCGATTCAAGTGCTACAATTTTGAGGAATATACTTAATCATGTTAATCGTTTTAAACTCGACGGGTAAAAAAAAATCATTACAACGTTCAATGAATAACGGCAACTATTTCTCATCATCATATGTTAGACAATGGGAAAGAGAGCATAGAACTGAAACTGTTGTGAAAGATTTCAAGTTTTGAACTATTACTCTTCTGCTAAGTTATTTTTCAGTTGTAAATATAGTAATTACTTTGTCAAGATAAATTTTATGACCAAAAATGAATGAAAACATAATATGAAGTCATAATGGGTGAATTAGTGAATTGGGGAGAATAGGTTTTGATTGGGGAGGTATATATAAGAGGACAAAGGAGAAAAACAGAAATCTTGAACGTGTTGATGTTTGTACTCTTATGTGAATAAGGCCCTCAAAGGCTTTTGAACTTTAGGCATATATCTCATCAATGAATGTAAGGAGGAGGAAAATGATTATAAAATCAGGAGACAAATAGTTTATTTGTGTGATTTACATATATTAGTTCAAATTTTTTTATAAAATAAATTTAATCTGGTTACTAACGTCTATTTACACTATTTACACATAGTATTTGTTTAAATATCAAATTGATGCCTTATTACCTTTATCCACTACCAACCATCTCTCTTTACACGATATTGATGGGATAAAACTTTGAACCACAACCCCATGATCCACCCTTAATCTCCACCACAACTCACCTAACAACGCAATATTAAATTCTCACACTTTACTTAAACCTAAACGACCTTTGTTTCGATCTAATGATACAATGTCCCATTGAACCTTACACACTTCTTCTCTCTCCCCCTTATAAAGATTTAAAGAAAGATTAAATTTTAGATAGAAATAATACTTGAAGGAGCAAAAGACAACCACTCATTTATGAATTTTTATACTTCCATATGAAAAATCTCCTTATTATATCCACCATAGCATTCCTAAAAGATAAAAGTCTTGGATTGCTAAGATTTAACAATTTAAGCGTTAGAGGGGACTCTTTCATGATTTTATGGAAATTAACCTTAATAATTCTGATGATAACCTAACTTTTCTCTCACAAAATCAATGTGTCATCAGTAAATTGTAAGTGGGAAATTCTAAAATGAGGATCATCCCTCAATTGAAAGCCTCTGAACAAGCGAAGCCTCCAACATAGAATTTAATCCTTCCACAACTATAAGAAAAAAAGAGAAGTAAGGGATCACATTATCTCAAACCCATTTCCATTCTAAATTCATTTGTAGGATTATTTTAGGTAGAAGCTAAGATAATACATTACATAATCCATTTCCTCCATTTTGCTGGAAATGGCATTTTTACCATCATCGCTTCCAATTACTCCCATTCTAAAATAACTTTACCAATAACCTTTTTCGACCTAACAACAAGAACCTTATCCACTACCTTATGCACACCCTACCAAAGATATATGCCTAAAGTTCAAAAGCCTTTGAGGACTTGCAATATTAAGAATCAACGTTATGAAAACAAAAATTTATGTCATCACTACACGACTTTTGAAACTATCGCAATCCCACATTGTCATCTTCACCTCCTGTTCACTTAGAGGATGCTTTAACACTAAAAGAAAAATGCTAAAAAAAATACCATTAATGCATTATTTAAGATCAAAAGATGACATTTTTGTATAGAAAAATGTGTATTTATTCCCATAACAAGTTGACTTTTATTTCCAAGATAATTTGTTTTCTTAGTTGCTTAAATAATCTCTTTAAAAAAAAAGGCTTAAATGCATTTTTTTCTCTCTTATTTTTTTTAAAAATAAAATAAAAATCAATCTTAACTAAGCAATTTAGCTGAAGTCGTTAATGAACTTCACTAAAGGACGAATCATTTGGGTTTTTGGTTCTGTGTTATATTTTTATTTCTTTCTAAAATTTAGTACCCGTCTCATTGTTGTGTCACTTTTTATGATATGATCTATATTCATTTATAAGAAGTCAACATTTATTAGACCATATCGAATATCTATGTTGGCAAAAATATGCCAAGAGATACCACGTCACAAATAAAAATGTTACATCATAAATAAAATACCCAAAAATAAGACGAGGGATTTGAATTCTAAAAATGTTAAATATGGGGACCGAAAAATCAATTTATAAAATTGGGTAACAAAACCTTTCTCTTTTAAAAAATATATATTATAAAATGAAAGAATCATTTTAACAAGCCAATGGAAGAGCATACTATGGATGAAACAAATCTTGCATAGACACAACTTTAAATAAAATTTATTTGAGCACATACATGAATGATATTTTTTTAGTTGGTCAAGTAGCATAGGCAATAGAAATTCATCTTTATAAGGTGAATAAATGAGGTGTGTGGATTTCGAACCCCGACTCTTGCATATATTATGCATTGTTTCTACCAACTGAGTCAAGCTCACGTAGAAATATGAATGATAAATTTAAAAGGAAAATAATATTAAATAACATAATTACATTATTTCTTTTTCAATTTTATCAATTATATGTCTAAATATAATTTTATTCAGGCTTATTTGATGCTTTGATCCCCTAAATAATTTCAAGTTTTTATTTTGGTCCCATAATTAATAAAACACATGTTTTGATCCCTCACTTTTTTCTCCGTTTGTTAAATAAATCTGTGGTTGTTAAGTTTAACCTCAAATGTTTATGGTAGACTAAGACTGTAGCGGTCCATCATATACCCTATTAATTTCTTTAATTTAAAACATTTGATTTCTTTAAGTTAATCGTTCAACATAAGATAATGCATTTTTTCAAAATCTAATAGTACACCATCATCATCTAAACTAACCATCTATATGTAACTTTGAAGAAGAAAATACTTCAAAGTCTCAAATCACAAAAACAAAGATATATCTAATTCATAATGCATCAATTTTTATTAGTAACAAATTTATCTTCTTTTTTATAAAAAAAGATGTTCCAAGATGGTCCATTGTACGTGTGGATGTTTTAAGCAGTTAGCACCGCTTTTTATGTTGACTTGGATTACCGATCATGTGGTGCAGTCATAGCCGACACATTTATCAACGACAAGTTGCTCCATGGATAGGTAAGTTGACTGAACCTTTCTTTTTTGAAGAAATAATCTGACTCAGCTTTCAATACCAAAACTAGTGTGGACTTTCACTTCGTTCTTCGTTCCAGTTCCAATGCTTTTCATTAGTAGTAGGTAATACTGTCAGAAATATTCAATTTTTTCTATCCGACAACAAAGCATAAATCTTTTAATTTTGTTTCTAAGATTTACTGTTATTCTTTCCTCAATCAGCTCTTTCCTTATTGAATTATATGAAAATCATAACAAGTAACAACATCTGAATTATTGTTAAAAAAAAACAGATACTGGAAATCTTTTTTAAAAATGAAAAATCCTGAAAAAAATTGATATTAACTAAGTGACATATCACATATAGTATATTTTAACAAGTAATTATTATTTTTATACACTATGAATTAAAATTTAAGTTTGAGAGTGATATATTTCAGAGACAAATATTGAAACTTTATCTTATATAGTACTATCAGTGACATTTAATGTTAGTTGACGAATTCCCAAGGATTCAACCGACCATATACTAAGGCTGTAAGGCATGGGCAATGGGTTACTCTCCATTTTTATTTTATTTTATGATAGTGTACCATATCATATGGTGAAGGATTTGAATAATGTAAAAAAATGGGCTTAAAAATAGGACATTTTGTCAATAATTTATTTTAAATTTTCATTTTTATCCTTTATATTGGAATCCATTTTTATTTCACCGTTTTTATCTCTGTGTAGTTACTTTTTTTAGGTCACCATGTGCTTACTTACTTGATATAGTAATTTTCATTTTTCCTGGATAATAAATGCCACTGCATACCCAATTAATATGATGTTGATTTTATGAATATGTATAACTGGCATTTATTAACATTTCTATGATGCGAAAGTGTCAAAATATCTTAATGATTGGTAATTTGACGCAATATGAACTTTTCTAGTGCTGGCTTTTTCTATAAAAAAAAATAGTATTATCGAGCTGGCATTTTGCAACGTATTACTGCAAAAATATCAACAACAAACCATCAAGCAATGTATTCTAAAAACAAACATTAGCTCCATTTACTATATAACGATTTTCTTTTCATCTATTGCAAATAACAAAATATAAGATCGCAAGTATTTGATGGTTAATTAGTACTACTAGACTATAATGGCTACAATGTGTTGAATTATTAGGGTTTGAGGATGATCATGTTGGACTTTAAGCAATTATTTAAGTGGGTGGAACACGTCTTATAGTCTATTTGGTTTGGCGGTATATAACGTACATCAAATTGAGCATTAACGGTGAAAAAAAAGAAGCTAGAAATAATGCCTTCTACATCAACGCGGTTTCTGTCGCGATTTCTCACATTGCAACGCTACATCAAACACAACATTAACTTAAGACTTTAAGACATTAAATTTATAGGTCATCTCACTTACATAGTACTCAACATCCACTTTTCTATCTAATGTGAGACTCATTCTCAACTTAAAATACCAAAATATGTATTCCCATCAATACAAAATGCAATAATTTCACATTAAAGACTATAGAAATAGATATGATGGTGGTGATCTGATCATGCACGCAGAACTAAATCTCAGAACTAAATCTCATGCCAGCATTTTCATTCAGTTTCACATTATATCCGCGTAAATTTAATGCTAGCTTCTACCAAAATATCCTCAACCGTACGTAAAAGCCTTAAATCTTTGCCCCATTTCTTTTCCTCCTCCACCACTACATATATAGCTTTGTTCATTTCACAATTTCCTCATCCAATTCCCACTCTCTCATATCCCATTATCCATCATAATTATTTGCCCAATTATTTTATTTCTTCAATGGCATTTTGGGACCTCTCTGTGATGAATATAGGGATAGTAGTGTTGGTTTTGAGTTTGTGGAGTGGAATTGGAGTTGCACAACAAGTTCCTTGCTATTTTATTTTTGGAGACTCTTTGGTGGATAATGGTAACAACAACCAACTCACTTCTATTGCAAAAGCTAATTACTTACCTTATGGAATTGACTTTCCTGGCGGACCAACTGGAAGGTTTTCCAATGGCAAAACTACTGTTGATGTGATTGGTGAGATTGTTTTTCCTGATTAATTAATTTATTTTGGATAAATAAATAATTTTTTTATTTAATAAAAAAATACTCAAAAAATTTATCATTTATTTATTTTAAAATTAAGCCAACATTGCATTCTTAATTAGCTAGCTTATGAGATCGTTTGTTATTACAAAAAAAGTGATGCCCCTTAAACGAAGTCATTTTGTGATTGTTTATTATGATGAAATTTTTTTTTTTAAATAATTATAAACATGATTTTTTAGAAAAACTATTCAAAATAACTTCTCATTGCTAAAAAAAATATGTAACAAACAGATAAAATCTTTTAAAAATGATTATTTTGTTTAAATACTTTTGGAATGTAAAAAAAAAAGGTGATGTTTTCACATTTTAAAAAAATATTTGGAATTTTGGATGGCTTAATACAACTTTTTATTTGTATTGTACTATCAGTATTACTCTAGTTTATTTATCTTTCTCAAACTATATATTTATAATTTGACTCTTTAATTTATATATACAGTAGCTATGTATGCATGCAAGTGATTGTCTTCATTTACTCTTGTCTAACATTTAATGGAAATTTAACAGCTGAGCAATTAGGGTTCAATGGTTACATACCTTCCTATGCATCAGCTAGAGGCCGACAAATACTCAGAGGAGTCAATTATGCTTCAGCAGCTGCTGGAATCAGAGAAGAAACAGGACAACAATTGGTACTTTATTTTTTGCTTCTAATAATGTCACATATGATTATATTTTTTCTTCATTTGGATAGCCACATCCTTAATTATTTTCCATAATTTATCACTATTTTGTAGGGACAACGAATTAGTTTTAGAGGGCAAGTGCAAAATTACCAAAGGACAGTATCCCAATTGGTAAATTATTTTGGAGATGAGAACACTGCTGCAAATTATCTTAGCAAGTGCATTTATACAATTGGATTGGGTAGCAATGATTACCTTAACAACTATTTCATGCCTACAATCTATTCTACTAGTAGACAATTCACACCACAACAATATGCTAATGTCCTTCTTCAAGCATATGCTCAACAACTCAAGGTCAGACTCTTTTTCTATGTATATGACTTAGGATCCGTTAACATCGGGGTTACACTAAATATCAATCGTTATAATGAATTGATCTAACATCTCATATTATGTCATAAATTAAAAGTTCAATTTATTTTTATTTTTTTAAAGAAAATAAAAAGTTCAATTGTTGTGTTTGTGATTCAGATTTTATATAATTATGGGGCAAGGAAAATGGCGTTATTTGGAGTTGGTCAAATAGGTTGCACCCCAAATGCACTGGCTCAAAACAGCCCAGACGGTAGAACATGTGTAGCAAGAATCAATTCTGCAAATCAATTATTCAACAATGGATTAAGATCTCTTGTTGATCAGCTCAATAACCAACTTCCTGATGCAAGATTCATCTATGTAAATGTTTATGGTATCTTCCAAGACATCATAACCAGCCCATCATCCTATGGTAATTATTTTCTCCCTAAAATAATTTAAATTCACAATTCATCAATTTTTGAAATCAAAATTTGGACATATATGTATTTTGCTAATTTTATCTCCATGTGGGTCTTCTAATTTAAGTGATAATATATGAACAACCTGAAAAGGCTGTTGTATGCACATCGGGTGGGTTCCATGTAAATTTAAGTCTGACACGCATGCCATGCTGAACAATATAAATATATATTTTCATGTTTTCAAAATAATTTTTTTTTCTTTCTAATTATCAGGTTTTAGAGTTACAAATGCTGGATGCTGTGGTGTAGGAAGAAACAATGGTCAAATTACATGTTT
>Ga0099826_10000872_pt1 | contig 16448 bp, 4 predicted proteins | sample Mtrugardesep15_FD_76830 | JGI IMG/M metagenome (GOLD analysis project Ga0099826, IMG submission 76830) | Root nodule microbial communities of legume samples collected from California, USA - M. trunc garden sep15 | ecosystem: Host-associated > Plants > Roots > Nodule | place: USA: California... | reverse complement strand
GGATTGCTGAAGAAATGACAGTTTCTGTTCTTGTTGATGTTACAACCACTGCTTTATGTCCTCAACAATCATCTTGCTCCAAAGCCATTTACATTAATGGCCTTCAAGAAACAGTATGTATTATCACAAATTCACAATCACTTAATTATATGATCAATCAGCTTTCTCTTTTTTATTTTATGATTAATGTATTTTCTTTTTTCCTTCTAGATTGCTGGAATTTTCAAGATGATGGTACTTCCAATTTTGGGTCAGCTTTCAGATGAACATGGACGCAAACCTTTACTCCTTGTTACCATGTCCACCACCATATTTCCTTTTGGTAATTTCAATTTTTCTTATTCTAATATATTGGTGATGTTAAGTAATTAAATTGGAGTTTAATTTACCTTGTAAGTGTAAAAAAATTTAGATTGTTAGCACGTTACAACCATTCATATATTTGATTTTAAAACATTATGATAAAAGTTAAATGTTTTCAATGATCTAACCATTATGATTGATTGATAGCGTAAACTCTATCATTATTACATATGATTCTTTTTATTTTATTTTCTGTTTTCATCCTTTTCACTGTATTCTTGTTGATTGGTGTAGCTTTACTTGCTTGGAATCAATCTGAGGAATTTGTATATGCCTACTATGTGCTTCGCACAATTTCGTATATTATCAGTAAAGGAAGTATTTTCTGCATCTCGGTGGCGTATGTGGTGAGGTTTTTATCTTAACTAACTAAATTTTGAAAACAAAAAGATGGTAAACAATTCTATTTACATATTGATATCTTTCCTCTGTCAGGCAGATGTTGTCAATGAAAACAAAAGGGCAGCAGTATTTGGTTGGATCACTGGTCTCTTTTCAGCTTCACATGTTGTTGGGAACGTCTTGGCTCGATTTCTTCCTCAAAGCTACATTTTTGTGGTAATCTTAGTTCACCGAGTTTTATGTTGATGTTCATACATCATGTCTAGATTATTTTTAAACTTCTTCTTTGGTTATGAATCTTAACTATGGCTTACTTGTTTCAGGTTTCAATAGCACTATTGATATTTTGTCCAGTTTATATGCAATTCTTCCTAGTTGAAACTGTAAAACTAGCTCCAACAAAGAACCAAGAGTTAGGCTTCTGCTCTAAAGTTAGTTATGTTGTTAGCCGAAGATATAAATCTATGAGGAATGCCGCAGAAATAGTAATCTTCAGGTAGACTGTCTCATGTTAAGCATTGATATACATAATTATCTGTATGATTATTTTCTGATATTTTTTCTTTTGTGAAATATACTGATACATTCATGAATCCTAAATAATGTAATGTTTTTCAGTCCTACATTAAGAGGCATGGCTCTTGTCTCTTTCTTTTATGAGTTGGGAATGTCTGGTATAACCACCGTTTTGCTGGTATGTTTTCAACCGATTTAATCGAAGTCCTCAACTTTTTTCCTTTTTTTGTGACTACTATTTAACAAATTTCTTTTAGTTAATTTCATTGCTTGACAGTCTCATAATTCCTATGCAGTACTATTTGAAAGCTGTTTTTGGTTTTAACAAAAATCAGTTCTCAGAACTTCTGATGATGGTCGGAATTGGTTCAATCTTTTCTCAGGTATAATGCTTCTCAGAGGATTTTTTTTTCCTTTGATCCCTCCATATCCATGCTGATGAATGTAAGATATCTTGATTTCTATATATATAAAAAAAACAATCTAGTTTGTTTTGTGAAATTGTGATTCTTCTTTCCAAGGAAAAGAGTGCATAGTATAATTTTCTTATAATTACTCTAGGTTTCAAAAAAGTAACTTACTATAAGCTGGTTTCCAGATTGTGTTGCTTCCAATACTTAATCCTTTGGTTGGAGAGAAAGTGATTCTATGCTCAGCCTTACTTGCATCAATAGCATATGTAAGTTATCTTTCTTTTACTTCATATTACATGCTTCCTAATATCATATCTAAGCTCTCTTCATAATATATTTTGGCGTAGGCTTGGCTTTCTGGATTAGCATGGGCACCTTGGGTAAGTAAAATTGATAACTATCTATATCAAGTTTTACTTTTACAGTTTCACTTTTTATTAATAACTCTTGTAATCAGTTTTATCACCTGTATTACACAGTAAGCTTTTTTATATAACTTGAATAAGAAGTTATAACAGGAGTCTGTAATTTCTTTGCACTACCTTGCATCATGTACTGTTACATTATGCTTATACAAATTTACATGCTTATATGGTTTGCTGAAAATTTCATAATCTTCAATTTTCTTACTGATAGTAATCGAATTTCATTCACCAATGCAGGTACCATATTTAAGTGCCTCATTTGGCATTATCTATGTCCTTGTGAAACCAGCCGTGAGTAGATTAATTTATCATATGTGATAAAATAATTAGATTAAATTTTAAAACCGTTATCCACTTCTATAGTCACAATCAATGGTCCTGTCTCCTGATATTACAAATTTACAATTAATTTCTTATCATGTAGACATATGCTATTATTTCAAGAGCATCAAGCTCAACCCATCAGGTTTGTTGTCCTTTTTGACCTATTTATTACTCATCCAAAATCTATACAAGCAAGTATGAATCTAGCCACAAAGAGCATTATCCCTCACCAAATTAACAATGTATCATATGATTTGCTTTCTCTGAATTTTATGGTGTAACTTAACTGCAGGGAAAAGCACAAACTTTTATTGCTGGGGCACAATCTATATCTGATTTACTTTCACCAATTGCAATGAGTCCTTTGACTTGTGAGTAGAATACTAAAGCTAACTTCTCATTCATTAGACCATTTTACATTAATTTTGAAAGCTTATAGTACAATATAATAACTGTGTTTCATTTCAGCATTGTTTTTATCTAGCCATGCTCCCTTTGAGTGCAAAGGTTTTAGCATTATATGTGCATCTGTATGCATGGTAAGCTATCTATTTTCTGTCTTCACTGCCATTTCATTTCATCTACTCTACCCTCTAGTTGTTTATCTCTTCTAACTTTGAAATTTTTTCAACTTTTTCAGATGATTTCTCTGGTTTTTGCTTGCATGCTAAATCCTAATACTCCTTCAAGTAATGACTTGGAGGGCAACACAGAAGACCCGCTTCTGAATTATAGCTGATTGGTTCAATTCATGTACACATACTCGGCCAATCATGCAATGTAGATATATAGTTAATTAAGGCATCCTTTGCCTTAAATTCTATTGTATTTTGCACATGCCATATATTCATAGAATTGGGTATGGGTTAGGATAATGATATAAAAAAAATAGAAAAGTCATAGGCAAATATTGAATGTCACTGGTTACTATTTTATGTTGCCTCATTCTCAAACTCTTTATAAGTGTCTTAGCTCAACTACTCAACCATTTAAACATGGAGACAATAACTAGGTAAAGTTAAAACTAATATGTGATGAGTAAATCGGCATTCCGTGACATTGTAACAATCGAGTAAATTAGTCCCTCAAATTTAACATAGCATATTAGTCTTTTAATTTAAAAATGTTAATTTAGTTCGTCTATCAAAATATCCCTTTAGCCATATATCTATCAAAATCAATAAAAGATAAATATAAACTTGAATAATCTTTTGTGCTTCAAGACAAACATATATAATTTTTAAAGTTGTATTGCTAAATTTGAGAAAATGAATAAATTGATTGGATTTCTTCAATTTAAGGGACTAAATTACTACTATGTAAATTTGATAGACTAATTTCCCTTTATTCAATTCATTTTGATCTTTTAAGATTTACAAAAATTATTTTAGTAATTTATCTTTGAACATTATGAAAATTCATCGTTTTACTTATTTTCGATATATGTGAGTTTTTTTTTTGAACAAGCCAAAATGGTTTAGCGGCGCAGTTTGTTGCCCGCTTGCCTTCTATTCAAGTGTAAATAATGAGTCAAATATAATAAAAAGCCAAAATGAAAATTTAGATTACTAACGCACACAAGGAGTGCCAGAGCAAAAAGCCAGAAAAGGTGTACAGTGTAATACAAATAAAGGCACAAAAACCTGAAACAACAGAAATTACATGTCGATGCCTAAACAAACCAAATGGTTAAGCCCGCAACAATGATAACTAAAAGCAAAATTTGCATGTTTCGCCTTCAGCCACCAAAAAGAGAGAAGCTTAAATTTGCATCTTTCGCCTTCAGTCACCAATGATAACCTCATTTTTTCCTTGTTATTAATCTTGTTATTGTATTCTTTCCATAACACCCAAATGCACGAAAGCCAAATTAAGATAAGAGTGGACATCAAACATTTGGAGCTACCTCCTAACTAGCCAAACTGCAAAATGTGATCAAACAAGTGCAATGGAGCAACCACTGAATTGCCAAACCAACGACGTAAGTGAAGTCAAGTAGAACCAAAAAGAGGGCAAGATAAAAACATATGTTCCGCCGCTTCCTCCATCCCACAACCATCAACACACAATTGATTGTCATGTGGGAGAATGCCGCGCCTATGCAGATTGTCCTTTGTAGGAAGCCGGTCGCAGAGCAGGTGCCACACAAAGATAGAAACTTTCAATGGTACCTCGTTGAGCCAAATTGGATTTGATGAAGCTAACAGAAACAATCACGTTGTAAATGTTAAAAAAAAACTTTTTTGACAGTCTATTTCATCAAAATTCCTACTTAGAGACCCGTATATTTTTCATCCACAAGGCTCAAATATGAGACCTTGCTTAAAGAATTTGAATTTAGTTTAGACTTTAGACCAATATAATTTTAATAAATACAAATGGTAAATGCTAACAAGTTCTCTGAGAGACCATAGCAATGAAAAATTGTAATATAATCATATAAGTGGTGTATTCAAATCCTATTGTTGGTAAGTAAAATCACTATTATTTTTACAATTTTATCCTTTAACTAAAATCATTATTGTTTTCAACATGTTATTTATTGTTGATTGAAGAAAAAGATGTATAATACTTAGGGGTATGGATGTAAATAAATAATTAAAGTAGTTGGAAATAGCAAACGAGTCTTATAAAAAGAGACGAAAAAATTCTCAAAATGTTCTGATAATTAGGGACGAAGGTGGTAATTAACATACTAATAAATATAATCATTAAACAAAACTTAGTTCAAACAATAGGTAACAAGAGAAATGCTAGCAAATACACATTTTAACACACATTTTTCAACACACTTTCTTTAATTGATTAAAATTACATGAACCCATTAAATTTATGAGACCCACATAATTTGTTGTGATATGTGTGAATTTTAACCAATAAAAAAAATGTTAAAAAATATGTGTTGCTAGCATTCCTCTAGCTATCAAACTATTGGCATCAAAATTTGGAAATATAAATAAAATATTACAAGTGTAAGTTATCTGCAAGAAATAAAGTTATCCGCACCCCCTCAAAATAAATAAATAAAGTTATCCACAAGAAATGGAAGGTCGATCGAGCTATTTTCATGCTACACCGATCCATGTATGCCATGTCCCTTGCCAATGAGTGACGTAAATTCTGAACTTTTTCAACGTTTGTATAGCAGTTTTTTTTTTTTAAATACTTTTTTTAGGGGTGACAAACGTTTGTTATATCTATCGGCATGTTTATTGCCTATTAAATAGTTGCAGTTAATTAACCGTTGTTATATGAATATAATTTTTTTTTTTTTTTTAAGGAGTTATGAAGTACGAAATTAAAGAAAGAGTGAAAGTCAGCATGAGGCAAGAGTGAGTATAGCACGAGGACAATTTGCTGAATATGCCGTGAAATAATTTAATTCCGAGGAGTTGCGATTCTGTCTCATGTGTGGGCTGTGCAGCACCATGCGCCGGGCGCATGTCAACTTGTATATATTGCCTGTTGGCTACATTTCTGTGCGCGGGGCGCATGACACCATGTGCGGAGTGTAAGCCGAGTTTTTAATGTGAAAAAGTGGGAGTTCGAGAACTTGTAAGGATAAAAACTAAGAGCGTGGGAAATATTAGAGTTGAGAAACACTTTTAAACATCTTTGGAAATAAATTATTGAGTAGGTTGACTACGGTTAAGATTTGAAACAAAAAGGTAGAATTTAGTGTTGTTTTGTTGAATTCTTATTTCTTGTATAAAGAACTCTTTGAAAATGAATTGAAGACATCTCTACACGTATGTCAATTTGTGCCGAATTAGGTGAGCAAATATAGTTGTGTTTTTCTTTCTTATCCTTATCTCATGATCCCTCGTATATAAACATGTACAAATGAACAAGGTACAATTAAGTCAACGTTTGATTGATGCAAATTATTAAGAATTTATCAAATCTCATCTCATCTCAGAAACATGTCGTGGTGGAGTGGATTCTTTGAGCTGAGGCCTTTAATTCACTTGTTGCTTCCACTAAGCATTCATTGGATTGCTGAAGAAATGACAGTTTCTGTTCTCGTTGATGTTACAACATCTGCTTTGTGCCCTCAACAATCAACTTGCTCCAATGCTATTTACATTAATGGCCTTCAACAAACAGTATGTATTATCAGTATCACTATGATCACTTCACTTAGCTGATCAAATCAACCAACACTAGTATTATATTATTAATGAGTTGAGGAGTTCTCATTTTTATTTAATGATAAATCTATTTTCTTTCCTTCTAGATTGCTGGAATTTTCAAGATGGTGGTACTTCCACTTTTGGGTCAGCTTTCAGATGAACACGGTCGCAAACCTATACTCCTTCTTACCATATCCACCAGTATAATACCTTTCGGTAATTACAATTTCACCTCCTCAAATTATAAGACATATGCACAAATTCTAGCATGTTATTTTGGTCAATATGATGTTACATAATTAAATTATATATCCTTAACATTAATGTTGATTACTTCAGTTTACAATACTTTTCACCAATTCCATAACAATTTGTTTATTTTTTTCATTGTTGTAGCTTTACTTGCTTGGAATCAATCTGAGGAATTTGTATATGCCTACTATGTGTTCCGCACATTTTCGAACATAATCAGTCAAGGAAGTATTTTCTGCATTTCTGTCGCGTATGTGGTGAGGTTTTTTTCTTAACTAACTAAATTTTCAAAAGAAGAAAATGGTAAACAATTTTTTTTACATATTTATACTTCCTCTCTGTTAGGCAGATGTTGTTCATGAAAGCAAAAGAGCAGCAGTATTTAGTTGGATCACTGGTCTCTTTTCTGCTGCACATGTTATTGGGAATGTCTTTGCTCGGTTTCTTCCTCAAAACCAAATTTTTGTGGTAATCTTTGTTCACTGTGTTTTGTGTCGATGTTGATTTTTTTTTATACTTCTTGGCTATGAATCTTAATTATGGTTTATTGGTTTCAGGTTTCAATAGCACTATTGACCTTTTGTCCACTTTATATGCAATTCTTCTTAGTTGAAACTGTGAAACTGGCTCCAGGAAAGAACCAAGAGTTAGGCTTCTGTACCAGAGTTATTTATGTTCTTAGCCGAAGATACAAATCTATGAGGAATGCTGCGGAAATAGTAATCTTCAGGTTGTCTGTCTCATGTTAAGCATCAATGCTATTTTGAACTTACATGTATTCATGAATCCTAACTACTATCAAATTTTTCAGTCCTACATTAAAAGGCATGGCTCTTGTCTCTTTCTTTTATAAGTTGGGAATGACCGGCATACACAGCGTTTTGCTGGTATGTTTTCAACTGATTTAAATTAAGGATTTAATTTGTAAATGCTATTAGTGTAAAAAAAAAAAATTATAGTAGTTCTTACAATATCATGTGGTGTAATGTGATTGGATGCATACCAATTAAACTCTTATATTAATTCTGTTATTTCTTATTATCAAAGCTTCTACTTAATTGACAAATTTCTTTTAATTAATTCCATAGTTTAATTGACAGTCTCAGAATTTCTATGCAGTACTATTTGAAAGCTGTTTTTGGTTTTAACAAAAATCAGTTCTCAGAACTTCTGATGATGGTTGGAATTGGTTCAATCTTTTCTCAGGTATAATGATTCTCAGAGGAAATTTCTTCCTTTGTTCCCTCCATATTAATGATTGTAATAAGAAAAACAAGCTAGTTTGGTGTGTGATTCTTCTTTATAAGCATAACTGATTGTAATGATCATATTGGTCTATATCAGTTTTCTCATTTCTATGACAGTTGAGTTTAATCCGACTTCTTTTAATGTTTGATAAGCTGATTACAGGTAAGTTGAGTTTCTAGTTTTAAGTACTTACTCTAATAAGCTGACTTCCAGATTGTGTTGCTTCCAATACTTAATCCTTTGGTTGGAGAGAAAGTGATTCTATGCTCAGCCTTACTTGCATCAATAGCATATGTAAGTTATCTTTCTTTTACTTTTTATTACATGCTTCCTAATATCATATCTAAGCTCTCTTCATAATATATTTTGGTGTAGGCTTGGCTTTCTGGATTAGCATGGGCACCTTGGGTAAGTAAAATTGATAACTTTCTATACCAAGTGTTACTTTCACTATTTATTTTATAACTAATGTGATTTTTATTTTGTAACTTTCTATATCATGTACTGTTACAATGTCCTTATACAAATTTACATGCTTATATGGCTTGCTGAAAATTTAATAACCTGCATTTCCATAATGAAAGTTATTGAGTTTAATTCACTATGCAGGTACCTTACTTAGGTGGCTCATTTGGCATTATCTATATCCTTGAGAAACCTGCTGTGAGTGGTAGATTAATTTTCCTCATATATGATAAAATTATTATCCACTTTTATAGTTAGAATCAATGGTCTTGACCTGATGTTGCCATTAAATATTTCTTGTCATGTAGTCATATGCTATTATTTCAAAAGCATCAAGCTCAACCAATCAGGTTTGTTTTCCTTTTCTATTATTTAAACACCTAATCAGAAAGACTAACCAAAAAACATTTCATATAGTTTGCTTTTTCTGAATTTTGTGATGTAACTTCATTGTAGGGAAAAGCACAAACTTTTATTGCTGGGGCAAATTCAATATCTGGTTTACTATCACCAATTTTTATGAGTCCTTTGACTTGTGAGTGTAATACCAAAACTAACTTCTCATTCATTAGACCATTTTACATTAATTTTGAGTACTTATACAATATACCAATTGTTATTTCATTTCAGCATTGTTTTTATCTAGCAATGCTCCCTTTGAATGCAAAGGTTTTAGCATTATATGTGCATCCATATGCATGGTGAGCTATCTATTTCTGTCTCCTACATCATCTAGTTGTTTTTTTAGTACAATGAGAGAATTGTGAAAATAAAAATGTAAATACTAACTTTGAAGTCTTTTCAATTTTCTCAGATAATTTCTCTGATTTTTGCTTGCATGCTAAATCCTAATACTCCTTCAAGTGATGACTTGGAATGCAACCAAAAAGACCCGCTTCTGAATTATAACTGATTGGATCAATTGTTCACATGTTTGGCCAATCATATAATGTAGAGATATAATTAATTAAAGGCATCTTTGCCTCATATAATGCTTGCCATATATTCATAGAATTGGGTATGGGTTAGGACTTAGGAATTACGATGATGATATAAGAAAAAAATAGAAAAAGTGGACCTTTTTGATAGGCAAATGTCAATGTCAGTGTTTACTATTTTATGTTGCCCCATCCTCAAACTCTTTTAAGTATCTTGGCTCAACCACTTAAACATGGAGACAGTAACTGTGCAAAGTTGAAACTAATTTGTGATGAGTAAATTGGCATTTAGAGACATTGTAACAATCGAGCTTTTATTCTCTTAAATTTACAAAATAGCAAATTAGTCCCCTAAATTAAAAAATATCAATTAATTTAGTCCCTTCATCAAAAGATTCTCCGAAACCATCCATCAAAATCAATAAAAGATAAACATGGACTTGAATAGTCTTTTGTGCATCAAGACAAACATATTGACAATTTAATAGACTGTGCACTTTGTAAATCTGAAGAACTAATTGACAACCCTTCCAATTTTAATGACTGAATTGCTCATTTACTCTTTTTCATTTAAAAAGTTTGTTTTAGTCGGTTATCTTTGCAACATTATACAAATTCGTCTTTTTTTATATTTGTTACATGTGAGCTAAGTTAACATTTTTTTTAAGGAATAAGCTAAGTTAACATTTAACTCGCAATTGACACATCGTTGTAAATGTCAAAAAATATATAACTTGCAATTTTCGAGTCTACTTCACCAAAATTTCTTATTTGAAACATATATTTTTTATCTACAAGACTCGATTTGCTTAAAGAATTTGAATTTAGTTTGAACTAATATTATTTTGATAAACATAAATCATAAATACTAACAAATGTTTTAGGAGAACATGTTATAGAACAAAAATGAAAATATTTTCTTAAAAATGGTGTATTGAAATCTTGTAAGTTAAAAATAGTTATTTTTTAAGACATTGTTCATATATTTGATTTCTTAAATGCACCCTTAGATAGCTTGTTAGCAATACTCAATTAAAATATATTATCTATGTCTCTTTTTATAAACACCTACTGTATTTTGATGTATTAATAAAAATTGATAATATAATTAGTAGGTATATTTTAGTGGGTATGTGTTGCGATCTGCTTTAACTCAGATGAGTTTATGTTCCCGAATCTCAATTCACTTGAATTTTTATTTATTAAAACAAAAATGATACTGGTTGTTTATAATTGAAAAATAAAAATAAATTAAAAAGAATGGAGATATATATACTTCTCCACACATTGAGAATGAATCAAAGACACTGAAATCTGTTTCACTTCTTCCCATGAAACCTTAGGATTGTGTCACAAACATGGAAGTTCTGTCTCTCTCCGTTACATTCGCCAAATCTCAAACCTTTCCCTCTCTCAAACCAAAAAACACAACCCAACTTCAAATAAAAACAAAACTCCCCAACAAAAACAATCACTCTTCTTCTTGTTCCATTTCATGTAATTCCTCTTTTACTAGAATTTCAGCAACAACTAACCAAACATCAATTTCCCAAACCGATATGTTGTTGTTCCCTAATGGAAATTCAAAGCATTGGGTTGTTAGAATGGATAAACCTGCTGTTGGGGTTGTTACCAAAGCTCAAATTGTTGACCATTATGCTCAAATTTTGACCAAAATCATGGGAAAGTAAGTAAGGACATTGATTTTCTTTTCTTTATTGGGTTTCTTGTTTTCTGTGAATTTTGATTACAATGGTGTTTGTTTGCAGTGAAAAGGATGCACAAATGTGTATATATCATGTTTCATGGAAAACCAATTTTGGGTTTTGTTGTGAACTTGATGAGGATTGTGCACATGAGCTAGCTGGTTAGCTTTGTTGTTTCAAAGTTTGAATTAAACATGTTTAATGAAATTTGAAATGCTTGTTGTGAACTTGTGATTGTGGTGCAGGTGTGCCTGGTGTCTTGTCTCTTCACCCAGATGACAATTTTGAGTCTGAAAATAAGGATTATGAAGGTTTGCTGTTTTGTAAATTCCACACGTTTTTGCCTTTGGGAACTTTTTGCTAATATATTATGTAGTATGTGTGATTTTGGTCCTTGTATCTAGGATGATATTTTGTGTTAATTTATATTTCAATGGTCAGCTCGGACGCCTCTGGCATTAAGCGTGTCCCGGTGACCGGCACACATCGGTGTCCGACACCTGTGCCACACGTGTTAGACAAGTGTCTCAAAATATACTTTTTCTTCTTTTCTTTTGACACACTTTTACACTCCTTAGACACATCTCCAACACTTCTATGACAATGACGTTTAAAGGTATGTCGAAGTAGTGATGATCAATGAAGGAGTTGTAGACATTAAATTCGATTACGTCATTTTTAACTTTTCAGTATAGTACATTGATGAATGAATAGAAAAATTGTCATATTTTGTTTACGAACATTTTTGTATTGTACCAATTGATTGCTCAATTTAGATGTATATATACATTTTAGCTCTCAATTTAGATCTTTTACAGATAATGTTCAAATTTTATTTTAATTATAATAAATAAATAAATATGTATGTATGTATTAGTGTCGGTGTCCTATATTTTTAAAATTAGCAGTGTCGACGTGTCCACGTCCGCGTCAAAGTCTGTGCTTCATTCAGCTCTTTACAATTGTTATAATTTTGTAGTTCATTGACATAAATGGTTTGATTTTTACTAGTTCAGAAGGAGAAAACTATATTAGAGTAGCAATCTACTGTAATATAACATTTATCTTATATTAAAGTAGAAGCTAGTTCACAAATGTTTTGATAGAAACTACTTGGTAATTGGTATGCATTTTCAATGATGATATGATTCTCAGACATTGAATTATGCTTGTTCATGATTTTCTAGTTTCTGCTGTTAGTAACTTTTTTCTTTGATTTCCTGCTAACTACATATGTTCAGGTAGAAATTTGGAAAATAGTCTGAATATGCCAAATTCTTCTGAAGCAAGTCAGGAAGCTTCTGTGCAAACAAAGAAACTTTTTGTGACAGGTATTCTCACAACATAACATTGATTCTAAGGTGTAGAGCATGTTTTAACTTTTATCTCCTATTCATCTGGATGTTCTTACGACTATTTAACTAAAACTGTGTGTGAATTACTCTGTCAATGGAAGCATATGTAAATACTTTGGGAGAACATTTTTGCTTGCAGGGTATGATACACTACCATTTGACAGTTATTTGTCTCTTGAACAGGGCTATCATTTTATACATCCGAGAAAACCTTACGCGCCGCATTTGAAGGCTTTGGCGAGCTTGTTGAAGGTAGTTTCAACTTCATTCATTGTTCTCTTGTAGAAGGCTTTTGTCTGCGCTTTTACTAATAAATAAATGATTATGTTTGACAGTTAAAGTTATCATAGATAAAATTTCAAAAAGGTCCAAGGGTTATGCATTTATTGAATACACCACAGAGGAGGCCGCAAGTGCAGCACTCAAAGAGATGAATGGCAAGGTAGATCCATCTTTCTTTCATCCATGTAAATGCAATTTTGCTTTGCGCTGGTTCTGCTTCGTGATTGTCATGTAGGAAGAAAAAGAATATGGGTTTATAAATCATAATAGAAAGAAGTTTGGTAGTTGTTAACGATTTTATTGTGCGTGCAGATTATTAATGGCTGGATGATAGTGGTAGATGTTGCCAAGACTACCCCACCAAGATACAACAAGGGTCGTGCCAGACCATCTGCTTGATAAGAAAAGAAGTCTGTAAGGTATTTGCTATTAATTACCAGCTCCGTGGAATGAACTCAGTCTTCGTTAGTTAAGTCAATTCTATTTTTTCTAAAAAGTACTTGATACAGTCTATATCTTAAATGAAACCATATAATTCAATTATTTATCTCTGCTCATACACATTTCATAAACTTCCAATTGTCTCTACCACTGATTTAAAGACGCTACTTTTGCCTTTCATGTTTCTTGTTGGTAGCCTGTTGCCAGACATCAACCCCCCTGTGTTTATTTTTTTTCATTTTCCGGTCAATTATCAAATGGAGTTATTTTGACAGTAAAACACCCGTGTATTCTTCCATCCAGATTCTTTACATTACAAGCAACATCTGTTGAAAATAGTTCCATTTTTTGGGTGTGGACATAACATATATACAGTGAATTCCATCGATGTGCAGTCTGTTTCCAGTGTTCACTCATGCCATTGTTCTTAACATAGCAAATTTTTATATCTTCCAGATTTGGGAGCTAAATGCAATGCATGCTTCATTCAATAAGGCTTGGACGGGGATGTTATAAGGGGCATGTGCAATACCCCTGACCAAGTTACTTCTCTATCATTTCATGATATATAGCCTTCCCCTCTTTCTCCATTTGATTCAACTTATCTTCAACATGCAAGCAGATGTGTAGACACCCATAATATTCTCCAGAGATGTTTTTCGGTAGTTATAACTACACATGCTCTTAGGAAGTGAAATGTTGTCTTCACGTACAGCGATCACCGAGGGCGAATCCAGTGTATCATGAGGGTCTGTACCTGCACACACTGAACTTTCAAAAACTTCACCAATATCCCTATATTTTTACATTTTGAACGTACTGAAATTTTTAATTTGCACCTTTGCCCCAAAGATTTTGCAAATAGATCTTAAATACCTCTAACATCTTTATGAAATGGAATCTGACACATATACTTTTCTGTCCAATAGGCTTGTTCTGACGTAGAGGAAGGGTAGGCTTCTTTTCTAACCAATAGGCCTGTACAATAAATTTTTAATTATGGTTTTGTCAAAAAATACTAAAATTTAATTATGGTCATAAATTTCAAATAATTGTTCTTTTCCTCGCTTGCTTCCCCCAATTTTTTTTTGCTCGTCATACTTATGGTGTACTCGGCCATCAACGCATGACTTCTGGATGTTTTGCTACTTCAAGATAATTAGCATGAGTGCATGACAAACCTTATACTTTTTTCACTTTCGCTTACTAGAGTCTTCCATCATATTGACAATTGTTTGTCTTTTTCCATGTTCATGTTGCTGATTGTTGCTCGCAAAATTCACTGCATTAATTGGGAAAAGATTTGGTCTAGCCGGGAGTATGAAGGTCAGCGGGTTAGAAAGATTAGGGAGTTTAATTTGGTTTTGCTGGTAAGTGGTGCTGGAGATTGTATGTTGATGGGAAGGTTGTGGTATAAAGTGTTGGCCACTAAATATGGGGAGGGGGTTGGGACGAGTTAGATGTCATCTGTTTGGTGGAAGTACCTCTATGATACTGTCAAAGGTGAGGGAGGAGGGGTTGCGAGTTGGTTTTATGAAGGGGTGTCGTGCGAAGTTGACATTGGTGAAAATACATCCTTTTGGTGTGATTCATGGTTAGATGGAGGTGTTCTGCGTTCTAGTTTTAGTCGTTTGTTTGATTTGTCTGTTGATTCTAGTGTTACTATAACTGAAATGAGGAGGTTAGGTTGGGAGGTAGATGGGGGTGATTGGAGGTGGAGAATGAGACTTTTTGCTTGGGAAAAAGGAGTTATTGGTGGAGAGGCGTTTGGCTGCTCGATAATGTTTTTTTCGCAGGATAATGTAATAGACAAATGAATCTGTAAACATGACCCTAGTGAGGGTTACTCTATAAAAGGGGTTGATAATCTTCTCTTGCCTAATGATTAGCTTAATATGAATACACATTCTGATTTAATTTGAAATAAAATTGTGATTCTCAAAGTGTCTCTCTTTTTGTGGAGTCAGAAGTTGGACACATTCCTGTAAATGACAATTTGCTTCGTCCAGGAATGACACTTTCCGACTCTTTGTTATGTGTGGGAGGTTGCAGGAAAGAGAAATCGATAAATCATCTCTTCTTGAAATGTGAATTTTTTAGTGGCACCTAGCATCTAGTTTTTCGTTGGTTGGGTGTTTCAACCATTCATCCAGGTGATATTAGATCTCATGCTATATAGTTTGGTGGCGTACATGTCTTCAAAAAAGGATATTTGGTTTTGTTTTCAGGTGGTCTGGTTGGCTTGCATCTAGGTTATTTAGGAATAGCGTAATTCCAAAATTTTCAACAATAAGTTACTCTCATAGGATCAGTTACTCAAATGAATAAAGCTTCATTCTTGGTGGTGTTGAAGGCTTGCAAACCTAAGTATTGTTTCAATTACCATTCTTGGCGGTCTAATCCATCTCTATGTATTGGTTTTGCTACTATATGACGACAAAGTATAACGGCAGAATTTGGTTGTTTTTATTTTGTATTTTGATACTTTGTTCTGATACTTGTTATGCACATCGCATGCTTGATATTAATATATTGCATTTTGTACTTCAACGAAAAAAATTCTTCTCACCATTTCTCACACCAGTAATAAGATTTAGGGTCCATTTAACTTGCACCACTTGAAGTTTTGGTCCAACTTGAACCACTTAAATGACCTAGTATTGGGGGTTATAACCAATTATTTTTATTAAATTTTTATAATTTCTACGCCACTATCGCAACATACGTCTTAGCATAATCATTTACTTATTCACCTTTCTTTTATCAAATTATTATAAATTAATCTCAGAAACAATTGATCTAGAATTGGAGAATAATAACAATAACGGTCAAAATTTGTTTAAATTGAGACCAACTGAATTTCTTATCGATAGGTTGGTAAAAAGCAATGTTGTTGTGTATCATTATTTTCCAGATTCCAGCAAGAGAGAGATGGTGTGTCTGAAAAATATTGTAAGAGAGAGGTTTTCATATTCCTTTCCCATTATCCCCATAGATATATGAAGATGGAAATTAAATTTTTTTAATTAATAAATCATTTCTTCAACAGATGAATCAAATAAATCATTTCTTCATCATATGAATCATGGATATATGATGCCACAGTTATATATGTATTTCAATGAAACTCATGTTGTCAAAAAATGGAACTCTTTGTTAAAAATAAAACTGAAACTCAGTTGCAACCCAACGTGAGAGAGAAGACGGAGGAGAGAGGGTGAGCCTTGAATCAAGTAAGATGCAAT
>Ga0099826_10000871_pt1 | contig 16451 bp, 10 predicted proteins | sample Mtrugardesep15_FD_76830 | JGI IMG/M metagenome (GOLD analysis project Ga0099826, IMG submission 76830) | Root nodule microbial communities of legume samples collected from California, USA - M. trunc garden sep15 | ecosystem: Host-associated > Plants > Roots > Nodule | place: USA: California... | reverse complement strand
TATGTTTCTCGGTCATGTGGCATACATGATACATGTTGTGTATGTACATGGATAGAGTTTTTCACGAAACTGTTAGATTTGAACTTTTTATTGATAAAAAATATTAGAAAAAGTGTTTGATACTAAAAATGGTGTGTGTTTTGGGCGGAGGAGCGATAACTCAAAATCTTAGATGGAATGATGTATTTGTAAATATTTTATCAGTTGAGTTAAACGAGTAAATAAGTTTTAGAAAAAGAACAACATATATGTAAACACTCTATCACACGAGTTCTTGAGAAATTGAAGCAAGTGAGAAGTAAATCGAAACAGTATAGTTAATTTATAATATCATATAGTACATGAAAAAAATATTATAATTTAAAAGCTAAATTAATGGTTTATTTATGTTTACTGCAATGAAAGATCAAACCAAATAAAAAATAGTTAGAAATTTAATCTGCTGTTTGCGGAGCGTATCTCAGTTAGCAGAGGCGTATAGTATGTAAAGGTGAATTTCTCAAATATGAATTTATGACCATTAAACTACTTAAAAAAACTCATGGCCAATCTTTATTTAACAAATCATATGCCTAAACTAATTTAATTTGGGTTTGATTATTAAACTCATTTTTAACAAGAAGAAGAAAGGTAGATGGAATAACATTATCCATACTGTAGCAATTGTAATTAAAAACAAGAAAGAGATAAAGCATCACCGAAAGGATTAAGTTGGCTGGACCTAGAGCTTTGACATTGGGACACCTCTACGAATGAACCAAGAGATTAACTTCAAATTTGTTGCCAACACTCTCCTTCTTCAGACGGTGAGATTCTAAAGTTGAATTTTCATAATTATGTCAAACTTTTAATTATACCAATTCAAATTATTAATGCTACCTAGGCTTTGAATTTGGTAGATAGGGTATACTCTTTTGCAGTTATAATCAAAAGTACTGTACATCTCTTTCTGCTCATCTCATATAGTACGTGTTTTCTTTCTGATCAATTGTACTACATGCTTCTCCTAAATAAAAAATTAAATAAATTACTACATGCTTTATCTATTTTTCTTTTAAGGATGCTTTATCCATTTTATGTCGACTAAAACTAGTTCCCATATGATAGGTTCATACAAAAAAGTATTAAATAAAATTATTTATTTTGAGGGAAAATAAATTTTAAAATATTTTTTTTGAAGAAAATAAATTTTAAAATATAAAAGGCTGGATTAGTTTTTTAGAAGTGTCTAGATTGTTTTATATTTTATACGTTAGGAGTTCCACAGCTTCTATACAACCTGTTTCGCAACCCGATTTGATTTTCAATGCTAATCATCTTAGACTTGTATTTTCTTTTTTAATTTTACTTCGTAAAAAGGCTTCCTCTAAAATCTTATATAGGATTATTATTATCTCAACAAAAGTTAAATCATTTGACTTTATTATCAATTATATATTTTTTAATAAAAAAAGAATATTACATACTTAAAAATGTCTCATGATTAAATTCGCCTTAGACCTCCTGATTGTACTTGATCAAAACGATAACGTCTGGTGCGGTTGTTCTTGGCGTTTGTATGCTTTGGAATGGTCGGGGGACAAATGTTCATGTAGACAGTCCGTCGTTCAAGTTAATTTAGAGAGCTAGAATGGGGGTTTAAGGTTTGTGTAAAGTGCCCTTATATAGAGTGATGTGCAATGTAGGAGTCGTTGTAAGACACACTGAGGCACTCGAAGGGTACAGAATTGTGGGAATGGTAATCGTTGAGCGGAATATGCAGCTTGTGGGAGGAAGTTTCCATTTGGTTTGAATGGGTCTCCTGGGTGCTGCGAGCACCCCCCTCACGGGGAGGGGGTGTTGTGAGAGTAAATGGCCGAATATGAAATTTGGTTAGTTTGACTAGGGCCTATAGTAATTGGGCCTTACGTGATTGCTCGATCTAGAAATTTAATGTAAGTATCCTCTCAACATTTAATCTGAGAGAACTGCTCTTTACCCAACAGAGTTTGCTCGCTCACAACTGATTTGACCATTTTGTCCCTGCGTGACTTAACTTACGATGCGTGAGTTAACTCACGTTATGTAATGTTTTGGAACAAAACCTAGCAGTCCATATTCACAGCTCAATTTTTCTTTTCCTCCACCTGAAAAAACTCAAAAAGTACAAATTTTTGGGCCAAAATCTTCATTCCAAATCATTGGAAATCGTCAGGAAGCAAGTTTCTACGCTCATCAAGCATCAAAGAACAAGTAATGTATCATAAAAACCCATTCGATTTTGCCTGTTTTTCTGCTTGGTTCGTTGTTTTTAGCAGTAGATGGTAGGGCTTAGCGTGAGTTAACTCGCGCTAGTTGTATGGGCTGCGTGAGTTAACTCACGCATGAAGTTAACACTAGTGTGACTTAAGTCACGCTACTATGATGCCCATAATTTGAATTTTTGCGCCACTTTTTTCCTTGATTTTCTTGTTGCACAAGTTATTTATTTTATTTTTCTTGTTATTTTTTTATTCAATAGACATAGAGTGAAATGGTAGAAAATGTGGTGGATGATGGCGTTGAAACGAAACCGCCCAAAATTGAAGCTTTCGGTGAAGCTTCCGGCATAGGCGTAGGTTCCGGCGTAGCATTCGGCGATGTCAAACCAACCAAAGATGTCAAGTTAAAGTGAAAATTCCTTTTCAACTCACATTGGTCACAACCAAGAAAAACCTAAACCGGTACCTACCGATAACTTTGAAGAAAAACCTCAACCTAAACCGGTACCTACCGATGTTCGTGTTATTAAAGTAAAAAACGGGTCATATTTTACAACAAAGGAAAGATGGAGATATCGAGAAGAATTACTTGGTTGGGTTCGGCGACAAGCAGCAAGGGCCAAATTTACCATTTCTATAGATAAATCTAGTTTAATAAGGTTGTACTTGACGATGAAATGTGAAAGGAGTAGTGAATACAAGCCGCCTAAGAGGAGGAAGAAACTGAACCTTGAAGGAACGGGCTCAAGGAAATGTGAATGTCCGTTTAGGTTGAAATGCTTCTTTGAAAAGAACACACAAGATTGGTGGATTGCAATGTTTTGTGGAATTCACAACCATGAGTTTGCGCCAAAGTTAGCCGACCACTTTCATGTGGGTCGACTAAAAGCGAAGGAGAAGCAAAGAGTTATCGACATGACAAAGAGCTTGGTGGCACCTAGAAATATTATCACGGATTTGAAAGAAAAAAAAACAAAGAAAGTGTGATTGTCATCAAGCAAGTGTACAATGCGCAAACTAGACGGCGCAAGGGGCAAAGAGAGGACAAGACGGAGTTGCAATACTTGATTTCAAAGTTAGAGAAGCATCAATACGTGTCTATTTCAAAAAAGTAAATAGTGAGGAAACCACTCTTGAAGACTTATTTTTTGCTCATCCGGGGTCAATTAATATGCTTAACACTTTTCACACCGTTTTGGTCATGGACTCCACTTACAAAACCAATGTCTACTGAATGCCGTTATTTGAGATTGTTGGTGTGACCTCTACCAAATTGACGTATTTCGTTGCGTTTGCCTTTCTTTCCAAAGAACAAGAGAAAAACTTTACTTGGGCACTTGAGATGTTGGTTGGTCTTTTGAACTAAAAACTCAACTTGCCTAAGGTGATTGTCACGAATAGGGACACCGCTTTGATGAATGTCGTTGCCACCGTTCTCCCTAAAACAAACCATGTACTTTGCTATTTTCATATTGAGAAGAATGTGAAAGCTAAGTGCATCACGGATTGTAGAGTCAAAGAGAAGCGTACACATGCAAAAGTTGTTGTGAAGGAAGTGAAGGAAGCGAATGTGAGAAGCATTGTGATCTTGTTAAGAAAATAGTGAGGGTTTGGAGAGAGGTGGTTGAGTCTCCTACGGAGGATGCATATTCTAGTGCATGGTTGAAATTCAAAGAGGTATGTGAACCATTTCCAATGTTCGTTAAATATGTTGAAACCACGGTTTTGCCCGTTAAGAAGCAATTTGTGAGGGTATGGACAGATAAATTCTTGCATCTAGGGTGTAGATCCACCAACATTGTTGAATCGGCTCATGCACAATTGAAAAGATATTTGAGGGGTAGTGTGAGAGATTTGGCATCATGTTTGGGAGGAGCATAACCGTCATGGAACAAAAATATAAAAGAACACAAATTATTCTCTGAGTTGGAGGGGTATGTATCTATAGCCGCTTTGGGTTTCATCGCTGAAGAATTACAACGCTCTAGGACATTCGACTTTGCTAAAGAAGATTGTGGTTGTGTGCAAATGACAACGTTCGAGTTGCCTTGTGCTTGTATTATTGTCGAGAAGAGAAAGAAAAAATTGCCTATTCTTTTGGATGAAATACACTCTCATTGACAAAGTTTGAGTGTAATTGGAGAAGAGGTTGATGCACATTTTTCTGTTACGGAAGAATGGATCGCCATTCAAGAACGTCTCGAGAGGGCCCCTTACAAGATGAAACTCCACATCAAATAAAAGTTGCGTGAACTAGGATTTTCGGAGGACACAATGTTGACGCCACCTCCGAAAAACGTGGTAACCAAAGGAGCACCTAAAAGGGTGAAGTCTACATAAAAAACGAGGTCCATAGGTCAAATCCCCTCTAGGTGGGAGACAATTGAGTCTCAAAATCCTGATAGTCAATGCTCACAAGTCAAGAGTAATGTTCCAAAGCATAAAGATGCACGTCTTGACACTTGCTCTTGCTCATAACCTTCGACTCCTACTTCAAAACCAAAACCTTATTTGAAAATACCATACATTTCACAAATTCCAACGATCATGACACCTTAGATTGAAGACATTGTGAATGTTAAAGGGGATGGTAATTGTGGTTTTCGGGTCATAGCTAGGCATTTGGGAATGGATGAGGATAATAATGTTTTGGTTCGTCATGCACTTATTAATGAGTTGAAAAATCATAAGAGTGACTATTTGCCGATATATGGTACCGAGAAGTGTTTTAAAGTTATCTTAGATGGTTTACACCCTCCAACAAGTAAAAGTGGTATTGCGCCGGTAGATAAGTGGTTTACCACTCCGGATATGGGTCATATTATTGCTACTTGCTACAATAGAGTCGTTGTTCTATTGACTTTGCCCGAAAAAGGTATATGTGTGACATATTTCCCAATCCGAAGTGCTCCACCACTTAAACCACATTCCAACATCATGTGTCTTTGCTTAATTCCTGACCACTTTCTTCATGTTTTGTTGAAAGAAGATTGTTTGTTACCACCTCCTTGTACGAAGTGGATGAACAACAAGATCGGTGAGGTGGAGAAATGACATTTTGCGTTTATGGATAGACAAGCCGCCTTCAATGAACTCATGTCCAAGGAGGCCAAGCCGCCAAAGAAACGAACAAATGAGAACAATCCTATTATGTGTGATACTCCCACTCCGGAAAAAAGAAACAAGAATTTGAAGTCATGGAAGACATGGAAGAAGACGAATATTTAGCACTATCACTAGACTACTTAGATAGGTTATGAGATTTTTTGGTCGGTGTTTGTCCTATTTTTTGCAAGATATCACACCGACGTATTTTTTGATGGTCGGTTATGTAATTTGAATATTTGTGGCCAATATGTAACTAATATGATATATATTATATAAATATATGAAGTGAATTTTTTTTTTTGTGGCCGGTTATATCACACCAATTATTGCTCGCATTTTTTGCTCTCGGATTATTCAAGTATTTATTTTATCTTATTTCTCTCATATTTGTTTTTCATGTTATTTTGTGAAGTGAAACATGTTTGAAGATGCACAAGATCCGGTTAAACTTCATGTTCGTTATTTAGCCGTAAAAAAGAGGGCTAAGTTCTTTGTAAACCCCACAGACAAGTTGAAGGCAAAATTTGACAACTTTTTTTATCCATATTAGTTCAAATCAAAGAACATGTGATGTAATCGTAAATGTTCCAAGCATTGACTTAGGGGAGGATAAGGAAGATGACTTTTGGAAGACCGTGTATTTTTCACAACTTCTCGAAGATGATAGTGACGTTGCTAACATGTTTAGCGTGATGGTTGAAAATAACGCTTTACATCTTTATGTCTGATCCGTTGAAGTGTAATGTTTATTAACGTGTAATAATGTAATGTGTTCGAATTTGTGTCAGTATTGTTGAATCTTAATGAATTTGTGTTATGTATAATTTAACGATGAATTTGTGTCATTTTTACCGTTTATATGAGATTATGTGATTTTCGAAATTTATGGACAAATTGGTGTAATTCGGATCGTTTACGTGTGTTTATGCAATTTAACGATGAATTTGTGTAATGTTTACCGTTTATGTGAGATTATGTGATTTTGGAATTTTAAAGACGAATTGATGTAATTTGGATCTTTTACGTGTGTTTATGTAATTTAACGATGAATTTGTGTAATTTTGACCGTTTATGTGAGATTATGTGATTTTTGAATTTTAAGGATGAATTGGTATAATTTGGATCATTTACGTGTCATTAAGCGTGATTAAGTGATTACGGGTCATTAACGACGAATTTGTGTAATTTGGATTGTTTATGCGTTATTATGTGATTGTGTGTTAAACGATGAATTTGTGTAATTTGGATCGATTATGTCATATTATCTGATAATGTTGTTAAACTTATGTAATTAGGTTCAATTATGAGTGTGTCAAGGTTACGGGTCATTTATGACTTGGTTGTAATGCATTAAATGTAGGTTACTGATGCCTGTTATGAACGTGAGTTAACTCACGCAGGCCTGTAATAAACGTGAGTTAACTCACGTTGAATTTTTAAAAAATTTACACTAACGTGAGTTAACTCACGCAAACACAAAATTTACACTAGCGTGAGTTAACATACATAGGAGTATTTTCGTCTTTTCAGTTGGAAACGAGCAATTTGTGTTGGATAAAGAGCAGTTTTCTTAATCTGAAAGTCTCGAGGATGAGACTGATGGGACATGACCTTTGGTTTTTGAACGTCGTGTGTGAAGGCTACTTATGTACTTGATTACTTACGCCTTGAGTGGTTATTTCTGTTAGTCTATATGACAAACTAGGAAGTGTGCTAGATGGGGTGAATATCGTTTTTTGTTTTTCAAAATATTTTTCGAAAGCATAGATTTTCAAGAGTATGACTATTGAATTTGTGCCTGGTGATGATAACAAAATTAAGACAATGAAAATAAACTAAGATTCAAAGGTGAATTGAAAAGTTCAAATAATGAATCTTATAGAGAAAAATCAACAATCAATACACACACATACAAATTGCAGAACTAAACTATCTCAAACCAAAATTATTAACAACTAATGAACACAAGGCATATGAATCAATTTATTTGAAGCTTACTTTCAAGTTGATTGTTAGAATCAAATTGAGAGAATCTCAATTAAAGTAATTGAGAATTTGAGATTAGGTGATGCCAAAAGTGAATTCACAATCATGTTAAGAAGTCTCCACGCAAATAATTCATATGCAATTAAAATGCGGAAATCTAAAAGGATAGGGAGAAGAAGAACACCACGATTTATAGTGGTTTCCTTTGTTCGTCCTTGCTAAGGGTACATTCACTCTTCTCGATAGAAAACGTCCTATCAAGGGCTTCTACTATGATGACAAATGTTTACAGATTGTTATGATTACAAAAAATTCCATCGATTCCCTAATCCTTAATCCTAAGCAAGCACACTACCACCAATCATCAAGTACTCTTGAAATTGGAGAGCCTCTAGGTCTTCGAAACTCAAGCTTCCATGCAACCCCTGGAATTACTTCACCAAGAATTTGTCTTTGCTATGTCTAAAGCTGCGATCCCCTTGAACCATTGAGAAGTTGAGAAATAACCCTTACAATTCCCCTTGAAGGAGAAAAGAGAGCCTTCTTTTCCTTTAGACCCTTGATCCTAGATCAAGTTCCTTGAAAGAAACCAATGTATAACTCCTATAACATCCTAACAATTCTGCCTCAAATTCTACAAAGTTCTTAAAAAAAATGTTTAATCTCAAGAAGAAGTAGAGATCGGGTTAGAGACTTTATAGTGATATTTGCAAATTGATTCAGTGAATTTGAGAGTGTGAGTAAAGCTATATACACACACACACACACACACACACACATGAGTAACAAGTGCAATTTTATTGGCAAAAATAACGACATGAATTGATTCAAACAATTGAAAATAAGGAGATATGAAGCTATGAAGATTGATATGATTCAATGAACATATGAATCGATTCAAGACTGCATATGCATGAACTTGAATTGAATCGTTGAAATCCAGATGAAGATTGAATCGAATCAAAGAACATTGATATGAATAAAACATGCTAAACACAAGGCGTTTTGGAGCCCGGAAGCAACGAGGAACATGATCCCCGAGCATGAAGGAGGCACCTGCATCATGGAGAAACCAGGCACATACTCCATACCCATGAATGGTGCTCCAGGCGCCTAAATGCAATTTAGGAAGCAAGCACATGCGCCTCGGGGATGTTATCTTGCTGAAAAATTCGCATCTTTGTGAAGTTTTTGCCCCTAAGCCCCTCTGTTTTAGCACAAGTTCAGGTGGAAACTTTTCCTATAAATACCGTCTTCCTCATTCATAATTTTTCGTTCAGACCTGGAGCAGTTCAAGAGGAAGGAAGATTGTAGGAGCGTTCATGAGGAGTTTCTCTCTCCTCTCCAAGTTTTTAGGGTAAGTTTTATTTCTTTTGTAATCAGTCGTTTAGTTACCACGAGTAACTAAACCTTTTTAGGTTATGGTTCTAAGATGAACCTCTACTTATTTTGTTAGATAATCATTTAATTTTATGTCGTTTATTTAGTTATTTTCTATTCAATGTTTTGTTTTATTAGGTTTAGTTTATTTGTATTGTATTGCAACTCTAGTTTAGTTACTTAGGTTGTGAAATGGCCTAATATTAATGGTTATTTCTTGATATTTATATCTTCTTATCTAGGATGTAATTATTTAGTAACTAGACGAAAGATACCAAAAGCGAGTTTACCCTAGTAGTAAGTACTTAGGAGGTGACATTACTAATATTGAGTAAAATATGTTGAACCAATGATGTAACTAGTTATTAATACTGAGTAAAATCTATTGAACCAATGATGTAACTAGTTATTAATTGAGGAAACAAGTACTGCAAGATCTAAACCGAACCTAGTTGAATCATTCTTCTTGACCCTTGGTAAGATAGACGCTGATAGGGTTGTCCGTTTGTAGAACTACAGAGAGGGAGAGTGTGCTATCAAATTCCTAAGTTTCATAGATGGTAAAACCCTTTAGGAACATTGGCCTTCATTGCCTTTGGAAATTTAGGAATTCCAATTTAAGTCTATGTTTCAACTACCATTGAGGGAGTATAAGAGCCCGGCACTAACAATCCTTACGAAAGTGGCAGATCATATTGGATTTATAACCCTATACCATAGTGCACGTATAAACTTAGTGTGGACCAGAAGGTGCAACTCAACATTAGAGAGATAAACCAAAATCAACTAAGAGAGTAAGGCCCTGCACGTAAGGATCACTGTGCGATCAGCAGGTGCAACTTGATGAACCAACTAGTTAAAATGTCCCAACGGACTAATCACTTAGATAGTCTAGTTAAGATAACTAAATGCGACATGAATGATATTTAATTCCAACGAATGAATAAAGGGATTCGAAGAATCCTAATCACTGCTTACTTTTCTACAACCAAAAATAGGTAACTTGCTCTGTTGCAAACAAATAAAAATTACAATCTCTATCCTTCAACTCTTCTATTTTAATTTTGTTAATGAAAATAAATAACGTGAACTGTTTGGACGAAACGACAATCCTTGTGGATATGATACTCTACTTACACTTTATTACTTGGTAAACGATTTGGTACACTTGTCTAATCCAACCATCAACACCCTAAAAATGTTATGTTTCGGGAAAAATAGAATTACATACTCAAATATAGAAAACATTACAAATGTCTCGAAATCATAAGCAATTTCTCTAATACTCCTCTATTATGAATATAAAACCTACTGAAATTGACTAAAGAACATGATAAGAATAATGTAAGATGACATGTCTTCACAACCCAAAATTTAAATTGTTGCTTGTCCTCAAGTAATGAAAGAAAAACTCATTTTATTCTTTGCATTTTTTCAGGAAAAACATACCTTTCTGAAGGGTTGCTCATATCATCATTCATCACATTCACAACATTAACTTACTTAACTCTTTACATTCAAGCGGGACAAGCATTGAGAAGATAGCACATACACTCAACCACACTCTTTTCTGTGATACATGTACATATCTCCTAAAGCCCGGAGGGTTAGTCACGCCATTTTCCCACTCCAACCGTCACATTAATGTACCTTGTTTTAAATTTGAGACAATTCTAAACAGACAGTCAAGATCAAATTATACACACATTTTGAGGTCTTTCAGGGTTGTAACGTGGTTTAGGTCAAGTGTGGATATATTTGGGAAAGTAGGCTAACAAAAGAACTTGGAATTAGATTATCAACCTAAGGATTCCTACTAAACATTGATGTAGTGCCAACCTTCCTTCCTTGAATCAAATAAGATGGGTACTAAGTAGAACTATTTTTCTTTCTCAACATAAATAATTTATTTTTTAAGAGACCAAAATTTTTTATGTTTTGGATCTTGATTTTTTTCTTTTTTTCTATTTTTTTTTTGTGTAGACCAATGATAATCTACATTTTTTTTCTTCATTTTTTTTCTTTTTGATAAATAAGTTCTACTGGTATCCTACCCGAAACTTAATATGTTACTAATTCCAAAGAGCAAACCCAAACTTAATTTCAAACCATACCAGGTTATAAAAATAATCTATCTAACTCTAAGAGAAATCAAACAGATGACATTAATGTTCAGAACCGTGACAAGATTCGTCACTTAGTAACAACCAAATAAATTATCGGTGGAGACTCAAAGGGGTTTCACAAAGGATAAGAAGAATATAAAAGGGTGGCTTGAAAGGCTCAAGGTACCCAAAAAAATTGCCTCGTGTGTAGTATAACATTACCGGTCGTCCGTAAAGAATGACCGCAAATTCAAGCAAAAATAGCATTCATATGGAACACTCATGATATAAAGAATTATAGTGGTAGAATTGATGAGAGTATTTGGCTCAAATTCTTACCGGTTATGTTATTCAGAAAAGAGATGGTGAATAATATAAGTACCTACAGTAGCAAGACCCAAAAGTTACCATGCTCTTGAATGTACGGGTAAACTAGCCTCCACTATAAATATTCTGAAATAATTCTCTAAGACTAAAACAATTTAAAGCATAAATGAAAAGGTTATATATGTAGTGCAATGAAATAAAATTTTATATAAAAATATTGAGGATTAACAACAATAAAAGAAATGAAATTGCTATGAAAGGTAATCTAAATTAGCTTATTGAAAAAGAAAAATGCGAAAAAATAAAATGATGGATTGTCTCCTATTCGGCGCTTCTTTCGAGTCACTAGCTTGGCGAAATAGGTTGCCTCCTATTCAGCGCGTATTTTACATCTCGAATCTGACGTATATGTCTAACTTGTGCTCGGGATCCCCTGTCCTTCAGGCTCCTTATCTTCCTCTTGATCTTCGAAGTCAGAGTCTTCATCTGGCAGGTATCCTCTTGTTTGTTCTTCTTCGACTCCCCTTCTAGCTTGTTCATCCACAACTCCTTTGAGGAAAATCCATTCTTGTGTTTGACTTACGTCTTCTTTATACTCGAGATAAGTCACAGCGAACACCCGATATTCCTTTGGGGTTCTGATGATAACCTGCTTCTATTCGCCATCCAAAATAAGACCAGCCTGAGAAAAGTTTCCCCAGGATAATTGAGAAATCATACTTGTCTCTATTGTTAGCTATTACGATGTCCGAACTGAAGTCGATGACTCCTATGTTTATTGGAAAGTCGTATACTATGCCTACTGCCATTTCGTTTTGGCCATTAGCATACTTGGTCGTCTTGTGGTATGGAGACATCTTCAAACTCCCTAGCTCATCAACCTTTTTCAGACTCATAAAGTTTACGTTTGCTCCCGAATCACACAAGTCTTCTCGTATGTAATTCTCCTCCACATACATAGGGAGTGTAAAGCAACCTTCACCATCAAATCTGACTTCTGTAGATACCTCGAATGTGACATGTCATTCTTTTGAAAGTGATATGAAGTCCTCATTGGATAAAGCAACAGTCGTCTGCAGAAGTTTTTCTAGAAAACTGATGTAGCATGGAGTTTGTTCCACCATTTCTTCGATTTACATTTTTACTTTGTACCTCTCGAGAATATTGTGCAACTCTTTGAATTCTTCAGTCACCTCTTCCTTTGCTTGCTCAATTTCTGTCTGACGAGTGTCTTCACCCACTTCGATCACGTTGATATGTTTGTCTTTTCCAGTTGGTTTTGATTTTCGTAGCTCTTGTCATTTGAGATCTACTTCCTGCTGAAATTCAAATATCCCTGCTCTTTCTCCAATTTATCCACAAAGGAAGTTGTCACCTTCACCTTCTTGAATAGTGATATTAAGAGCTCCCATTCTTGTTCTTCACTTTCATTGCCGATTGTTACCACTTGTGCGTCTTTAGTTGTTTCCATGGTTACCTGTTTCACACAATAATAAAAAGTTTGATAAAATTTCCTAACAAAGATAAGGTTGTACTTGATTTTAAATTTTTAGGTTGGTGTTGATTCCAATGTGGTTACTTGACTCGATTGACTCTAATGACCTAAATACTATTATGCAATGCAAACTCGATCTAAATTAAATGTTATTATTACCTATGACTACTACTACTAACTAAGACTCTATTGTTATTATTACTAGACTAGATGCTAATCCTAATCCTAAATGCAAAATGAAATAAACTGACTCTTAATATTAAATGACATAATGTTAACTAAACTCGATTTAATGATTGTAGTTATTATAACTATTGTTATAACTACTACGACTCTCTAAAATGCATGAATATTAATTATTACCTAAAACTACGACTCTAAACATGAAAAGAAAAATAAAATAAAAATGTTTGTTCCCAATAAGAAAAGAAAATGAAAATGGTTTGTACTAAAAAGAAAAAGAAAAATATACTAAATTCAAAAAGAAAAATATTATGTTAGTAACAACTAAGAAAATAAACTAATGAATGATAACTAAACTAGACTCTAAATAATAACTCAATTAGGACTTTTTTTTTGGTATTTTTGAATTTTTAAAAACAAAAAACAAAATGTGAAAAATTAAATGACATAAAAATAAATAAAAACATATACGAATAAGTAATTTAAATTGCTTAGTCGAAAATATCAACAATTTCCGGCAACGACGCCAAAAACATGATGGTCGAATTAGGTAAGTGTATCAAATCATTTACCAAGTAATAAAATGATAAGTAGTATCATATTCATGAGGATTGTCCTTTCAGGCAAAAAATTCACATTACTTATTTAGGAAGAAAGTAAAAGAAAAGAGATAAGAGTTTAGAGTTTTGCAAAGTTAATATGTTTGCAACAGAGAAAAATTTACCTGTTTTGAGCGAAGAATGTTAACGGCGGTTAGATCGAATCCTCTCTATTTAGTTGTTAGAATTATTTAACATTCAAGTCTCATTTATGCTATTTATCGTTATCTATCTAAGTGATGAGTTCGTGGGATTTTACTAGCTATTAGCTGTCAAGTTGCATATGTTGATCACACAATGATCGTTATGTGTGAGGTCTTACTCTCTCAGAGATATAGGTTGACTTCCCTCCAGCTGTCGAGTTGCACTTGCTGATCACACAGACATACGTGTGGGGTCTTACTCTCTTAGAGGTAATTGAAACATAGGCTTCTTTTGGTTTTTCTAAATTCCCATCAATGTAATCTCAATTTTCCTAAAGGTCCGCCCTTCTATGAATCTTAGAAGCACATAACACACACACACACTCTCTCTCTCTCTCTCTCTCTCTCTCTCTCTCTCTCTCTCGATAGCTCTACAAACGGGCAGCCCTATCAGTGTCTACCTTACTGAGGTGAAAGAAGGGTGGAGTTACTAGGCTGATTTAAGTCATAAATTCATCTATTTCCTTAATTACTAACTAGTTACATTCTGATTTTAGCATATATGTATCAATATTAGATATGCCACCTCCCTAAATATCTACTTTCAGGGTTCACTCGCTTTTGACTCGTTTTCCTAATTACCAATTAATTACTTTCTGATTAGACAGATTTACATCAACATTAATTAATGTCACCTCCCTAAGAGCCTAAGTAGGGGTTATGCTTCAAAGAAGACAAATCTTACGCAACAACAATAAAACTAGTAGCATAAAGATAAATAACTAAAATAAAGACATTAAATTAAATAAATTATCCAACAACCAAAATAGAGGTTCATCTCAAAACCCTATTCTAAAAAGATTTAGTTACTCGTGGTAATTAAAGACAAATTACAAAAGAAATAAAACATACCCTAGAAAAACTTGTAGTGAGGAGAGAGACTCCTTCCTTAAAGCTCCTAGTGTTTGCCTTCCTCTTGAATCACTTTGTTCTAAATTATAAATGCGAATGAGGAATGCAGTATTTATAGAGGGAGTTTCCACTTGAACTTGGGCTAAAATACCAGGCTTTTTCACGCCAAAAAGTCACAAAATAGTGCCTTGGCCCGCAAGGAACAGGCACGAGGGCCTAAAACCATGTGTCAGGTGCAAGTGAGTGAGTTTATGGGCTCGATGTGCCTAGAAGCATGCACCAGACGCCTCAACATGTGCCCAGTCGCACGAAAATGTGTGCCAGGCGCATGTGAATGTTGTATGGGCCCTGAAACACCTATTTCTTCATCTTTTTTGGGTGTTTGCTTCCATATAAGATGTCTTGAAACTTTGGAACAGAATTCCTCCCTTTGTATCATCTTTTGAGGCCTCTTGAATGTTCATTTTTCATCTTCCCAAGGTCTTCAGATGTTTTGCTCTGCCAATTTGTATGATTTCTTCGTGAATTACATACACCCTAATATTGCTTTGTTTCAGGAAGAATAGAATTACATACTCAAATATAGAAAACATTACAAATGTTCCGAAATCATAAGCAATTGCTTTAATATTCTGGATGTAAAACCTACTGAAATTAACTAAAAAACGTGCTAAGAATAACGTAAGATGATCTGTCATCAGAGCTCTATTGTAAAACCCCTTAGGCTCTTTGTTCGTTATATCTAGTTTTCTGATAGTTAATCGTTAGTGAAGAGACTAGACGCTTGATGCCACTTGTTAGTATATATGACGAACAAAGAAGTGCGCTAGAGAGAGAAATAATTTTTTTAGAACCAATTTTAAATAAAAGGCTAGTTTTATGGTGCCCTTTTTTAAAATAAAATAAAATTAATATGACCTTTTTTATTTGTTGATATATGTGAAAACAATTTTTTATGTACATATATGAGAACGTCGATATGATAAAATTTTGAGGATATTTTATTAAATAGCTTTTAATTATATGCAAAATATTGTTAAATATTTGCACCGCAATCGTTGAAGAGTTTATATGCTTATATATTCAGAAGAAATTTTTTATGTAGCAATATGCGATAGTTGATATGATAAAATCTTGAAAACTCGTAACTAATTTCAAAATATCAACATTATTATTGTGTTTCTATTAAAAAAAATTATATACAAAATATCGTTAAATATTTGCACCGCATTAATTGCATATTATATGTGATTATATCTTAAAAATCAAATTTTACATATATCGATATGAAAAAGTTCATATCCTTAAATTAAAAATTAATAATTATTTTAAAAATATCAACATTAATATAGTGTTTTATTGATTTTTTTATGTGAAAATTAGTGATATTAAAAGATTAAAAAATCCTTAAAAAAGATTAAAGAAATATATATTCAATGACCCATACAGGTGGGACAAAGCCTTAGTTTTATAAAGAGAAGATCTTTCACGCTAAGAGACCTATACAGGTGGGACAAAGCCTTAGTTTTATAGCTTTCATTTTCTTTTTGTTTTAAACATTAAACAAACCATATATGTTTAAAAAAAATAATGAAACAAACCATATAATCATGTGAACACTACAAAAGAGGGGTTCTATAAACACGTTGCATTTTTGTCCAGGTCTTTTCCTTACTAAATTTAAAGGTGTGTAACTTTGACGTGAAAAGAAAAAATTGAAGGTGCATAGCTAGTAACTTTTTTTTTTTGAAGTGGCTAATTACTAATTTCTACCCTGCAATTATTTTACCCTATGGTACAACATTCTAATAAAGACGTGTCGTTTATGATTTTTTTTTCTCTCGAAAAGATTAAGCTATATAAAAACCAAAAGAATTAATGAAACATATATATATATATATATATATATATATATATATATATATATATATATATATATATATATATATATTGTGTTGTTTTTTTTTTTTTTT
>Ga0099826_10000870_pt1 | contig 16455 bp, 5 predicted proteins | sample Mtrugardesep15_FD_76830 | JGI IMG/M metagenome (GOLD analysis project Ga0099826, IMG submission 76830) | Root nodule microbial communities of legume samples collected from California, USA - M. trunc garden sep15 | ecosystem: Host-associated > Plants > Roots > Nodule | place: USA: California... | reverse complement strand
CCCCGAACTTAGGATTTCTAAGGTTTTCTCAATTTTACCTTCCCCAAAAAAAAATAGAGACATCAATGATCGAAAGGTTCAAATCCGATTAATGATTTGACACCCGAAAATCGCGATGACAAAAATAAAAGAAAGTGACATTTGAATTCTTATTATTAATTTTTTACTTATAACATAAGATGATATGTTACTTCTTTATTGTGAACATAACAAAAGATGCAGGCATAAAGTTCACCTTGGATAACATAGTCAAAACAATCTTATCTTTCAAAACCTGAAGGTATTGCTCTGTCAGGCATTAACAAGTCACTTTTAAATTGATGTCTTCCCAATGATTTGCATTATTTCCTAATCATATAGTTGTTGCTTTGCTTGAAACAGAATAGGAATCAAGTAAAAGCACAAAATCAAGCAATGTTACTCACAGGTAAGACAGATGTTTATTCAGTATTTATTTATTTATTCATTTCAATATTGGTCTTACTTTCCTTTCTAAGCAAACAATTGACATACATATGTTTTTTGTTTTCTTCAGGTGTTGCTGGTTTGATTGTATATTCAAGAGAAACAGTACAAGATAATCAGAATACTCAAGGTCTTGCAAAAGTGTGGAATGTATTGGAAGTTCGGATTCTGGTTGCCCTTAGTCTCTACATGCAAATAGTACTCATCTTTTTGGGAAACAGAAGGAAGTATATAGCTAATATATGGCTACAATTGTTGAACTGGCTCACCTATTTGTCAGCTGATTGGACTGCTACCCTTGCTCTAGGAGTTCTTTCCAAAGATCATAAGGCAGACCCTAACTTCGTAATTATGGCCATTTGGGCACCATTTCTCCTTGTGCATCTTGGTGGTCCTGACACAATCACTGCCTACTCTCTTGAGGACAATGAGCTTTGGTATCGACATATGCTTGTGTTACTCTCCCAGCTAACAGTTGCAGTTTATGTTGTTTACCGTTCATGGACCGGAAGCCCCCTTAATTATGTCAGCATTCCAATTTTTGTGGCCGGAATAGTCAAATATGGTGAAAGGAGTTGGTCTTTGTGGTCCGGAAGCAGCAAAGGATTCAGGGAATCCATTCTACCTCCTCCGGACCCAGGACCAAATTATGCCAAGTTCATGGACGATTACACTGCTAAAAAAGATGAAGGATGTCATGTTACATTAGAGGAAGTTAATGAAACTACTCCCTCATTATTGGAACATAATTATCAAGGGGAAACCAAAATACCAAATCCAAATATTCCACATGCGCGAGCTTTACACGATGGATTAAAATTCTACAAAATTCCTGAGTGCCTATTTGCAGATCTCATCCTTAGTTTTCAAGACCACAAAACCAGCCAATTGTTTTTTCAGAACATGGATTGGAAACATGCTTTTGAAGTAATTGCAGTTGAGCTAGGATTGGTGTATGATATGCTATATACGAAGGCAGTGTTAACATACTCCAAACGCGGAGTCTTCCTTAAATCTGTGAGCTTTTTCTGTACGCTCTTTGCACTGATTAGCTTTTCTTTTCTGATATATAAAGGAGACGCAAACCAACACGACCTACACTTAAATTATGACCACATTATCACCATTTTGCTTTTTACTGGGGCTATTATTTTGGAGATATATGCAGTCATTGTTTTACTTTCTTCAAGTCGGGCAATGTTTTGGTTCAGCAACCATAATAGTCGGAGAATTAATCTTCTCTACAAATTCATCTCATGCTTTCAATTTTTTTTTAAACTTTCACACACTGTCACGTGGTCTAATCTTATGTCACAATTCAACCTCGTTAGATTTTGCTTGAAAGACGAGCCAGTCAAATGTATTGAAATCCAGAAATTCCTTCGCATCTATAACTTCTTCGAGAAGTTTTACTACAAAAAAACACATAAGGTCTGTCCCGAACTGAGAAAACTCATTTTTGACCAACTAGTGGAGAAGTCTAAGGAAGCAACAGATGTTAGAGCATGTAAAAAGTTATGCTCTCAAAAGGGAGATCAGGTTCTTGACAAATGGAACTGTCATGTTCAAGACATTAACCGGAGCATTAGAGAGGTAGAGTTTGACCAGAGCATTCTTCTTTGGCATATTGCTACAGATCTTTGTAATTCTTCCGACGATAATGAGCCTCAAAACCTAAACCCCGCTACTCTCCAAATTCGCTATACAAGTCAATTGTTGTCGGATTATATGATATATCTTCTTGTTATATGTCCTTTTTTGTTGCCCAATGGAATAGGACAGATCAGATTTGAAGACACGTGTGCGGAAGTGGGTGAACTTTTGAAAGAGAGAAAATACATAAAAGAAAGAAGTCAAGTTTGCAAGATGATACTTAGAGTGAATACATCTATTCCACCATCAGAGGTTAAAGGTGACAGAAGCAAGTCTGTGCTGTTTGATGCATGTAGGGAAATGATAAGTCATGTTTGGGTGGAGATGTTGTGTCATGCAGCAAGCCAATGTAGAGGGCTTCATCATGCTAAGCAGCTTAGCCAGGGTGGTGAGTTGCTTACCCATGTCTGGCTTTTGATGGCTGATTTAGGCATAACTGAACAATTCCAGATTTCTAAGGGTCATGTAAGGGCAAAGTTGAAGCTCTCATAAAATGTTTGGTGAGTAATTAAGTGTTCTTGTTACTTATGTCTTTTTTGTGTGCCTTCCCATTTTGCCTTCAACTAATGTAATGATGTAATATTGAAATTTGGTTAGTAGTTTGTCGCATATGTAAAACCTGGTTTGGGTGACACTTTAAAATGATGAACTGTTTATGACCATTTACTGAATTTTGAAAATGAATGTTACTACTGCCTTACCTGGTTAGAATCTATTATATCTTTTATGAACTGGTTGATTTATGGTCTGAATTATGAACAATTGATTGGTTTGCAAATGTTCAATTGCAAGAACAGGCTAAAAAAAATTATTGATTGTATGTACATATTAAAAAAAAATTACGTATTACTTGATAAATTATTACGAAGGAAAATAAACAAAGTTGAATATAAAAGTAATGTTCCCTAAAAGAAAAAAGTAATGTAATTTAAGTTGGGACCTATTTTGGTAATTATGTATTTAAAAGCAATTTTGATTCAACATATCCAAACAACATTACTTTATAAGAATCAGTTTTAAACGAGTGTATCCAAACATAAATCAATTCTCATTCAAGTCACTTTTAACCAAAAGCAATTCTCTCAAACTCAATTCTATCCACCGCCATATCAAACACACACTACATCCAGAGGTGGCCTTGAGGGTGGGCGACAGGGGCGACAGCCCATGACACAATTTTTTAAAGGCACCAAAAATATTATTTTTTTACTTAATAGTTAATATTAAATAGATATATTTCTTTTTAACCCCCTTAATTATTCTATTGAAAATATGTTTTTAGAGAACCTTAATTATGAATGAATCTTTGCAACCAAAAATACAAGAAGAAAGACATTCAAATAATTAAAAGGTACAACTTTATTGATTCACTCAGGGCACCAAAAATCTACCGGCCCCGATTACATCTTAGTGGAAAGAATTTATACGTGTCACTGTCTGTGCTTTACGTTTTTTTTTTTTCCTTTTTGTTTTTAGATGCTGCTGGACAGACATTTTTTACTACACAAATAGTTATAACTAGATTTGGTTGCAAGTAATCCTCTTGTTGCCATACAATGCCAATGACCTCTCTGAGCAACCTAAATTTCGCGGTAGTTATTTGGCCTTTACTTTTCGGTAATTCTAATGATGGAGTTCAATAAGAATAAGAGTAAGAATAAGAAATTCAATCTTTTATGAATTGTAATGAACATATTTTTGAAGGATTCAGCAGATGTACTTCATCTAAAGAAGCTAGTACCATCACCCATGTCCATCTATTATTGCCAGCAACAAGCTGTGGTTAAAGCCATCCAAAACTTTGATGGATACAACATTGACGGACAATTCGGACATTCATGGAGGTGTCCTTTTCTTTATGTTCTCATCTTATAAAGGCATCTATGCAATGCAAGTAATCCAAATGGTCCAAGCCGTACAACTGAGTTTCGTAAGATTGTTCAGGTATGATTTCAATGTTTTTTTAACCCCTTTTTAAATTCATGGATCTATGTTTGTAATGTGGAAGAGTAATGACATTGTCAATTGTTGGTTATATAAAATACTTAGTTGTTTAGGTAGCTAGAAGTCCCAAAACTAAAGTGTATTCTAGAAGAAAGTTAGTTGGTTAGCATAAAATAGTGGAGTTTGTTGTAACTGTTTCTAACTGATGTAGTCAAAAGGAAGGGGAGTCAATTGTAGATATCTTCTTGAATAAATTGTTTCAGTTGGATGTAAAAGTCAAATTTCAAGAGGGGAATTTTAATACTTGAATATGATTAAGTAGACTGAAGCAAGGCAATGAATCGTTCATAATCCAGAGCTTTAATCATCAATCAGTTCATAAAAGACATAATAAACTCTAACCAGGTTAGGAAAATAAGGCAGTGTTACATTCTTTTTCATAACTCACAGTCAAAGCTGTCGCAAACAAATCACCATTATACATTGTCATGCAGTACCAAGTGGTACATATGGAACAAACTTATAACCAAATTTCAATATTACATCATTACATTACTCACAAAATAGACGGCACACTCCTATATGTTGTCTGAAGCTGCAAAATAGACATATGTAACTGATTGATTAACTACCCACCAAACATTTTATGAGAGCTTTAACTTTGCCCTTACATGACCTTTAGAAATCTGAAATTGTTCGGTTATACCTAAATGAGCCATCAAAAGCCAGACATGGGTAAGCAACTCACCACCTTGGGTGAGTTGCTTAGCATGTTGAAGTCCTCTACATTGGCTTGCGGCATGACACAGCATCTCCACCCAAACATGACTTATCATTTCCCATTTCTGTTCTTTAGACCAATTCTCCTCCGTTTCTAAAGACTGCAGCGATTTGGCAAGCCTACACGCATCAAACAACACGGACTTGCTTCTATCACCTTTAACCTCTGATGGTGGAATATCTGTATTCACTCTAAGTATCATCTTGCAAACTTGACTTCTCTCTTTTATGTATTTTCTCTCTTTCAAAAGTTCATCCACCTCTGCACACGTGTCTTCAAATCTGATCTGTCCTATTCCGTTAGGCAACAAAAACGGACATATAACAAGAAGATATAACATATAATCCGACAACAGTTGGCTTTTTTCACGACATTGAAAAGCAATGTGATTTATGTTTTGAGACTCAACATCATCTGAAGAATAACAAAGATCTGTAGCAATATGCCAAAGCAGAATACTCTGATCAAACTCTACCTCCTTAATGCTTCGGTTAATGTCACGAACATTATCACACCTCCATCTGTTAAGAACTCGATCACCCTTTTGAGCACATAATGTTTTACATGCTTCAATATCTTCTGCTTCCTTAGACTTATCCTTAAGCTGGTCAAAAATGAGTTCCTTCAATCCCTCAGCAACTTGTTTTGTTTTTTGGTAGTAAGACTTCTCGAAAAACTTATAGATGCGAAAAAGTTTCTGCAATTTGATACATTTGATGGGCTCATCTTTCAAGCAGAATCTTATGAGGTTGAATTGTGACATTTGATTAGACCACCTGATAGTGTGTGAGAGTTTGAAACAAGTTTGACAAAAGCAGATGAATTTGTAGAGAAGATCCACTCTCCGATTCTTATGCTTGCTCAGCCAATTCATTACCCAACTTGAAGAAAGTAAAACAATGACTGCATATATCTCAAGAAGAATAGCCCCAATGAAAAGCACAAAAGTGATAATCAGGTCATAATCCCTGTGTTTGTGTCCTTTAATATCATGTCTAGTATATATGTTTTGTTTAAATATCAGAAAAGAGAAGGTGATAAATGCAGAGAGTGTACAGATAAAGCTCACAGATTTCAGGAAGATGCCGCGGTAGGAATATGTTATCACTGCCTTTGTATATAAAATATCATATATTAATCCTAGCTCAACCTCAATTGCTTTAAAAGCATCTTTCCAGTTAGAATCTTGAAAAAAATATTGGCTGCTTTTGTGATCTTGAAAACTGAAGATAAGATCTGCAAATAGGCACTCAGGAATGTTGTAGAATTTGAATCCATCACGTAAAGCTTGACTATCTGGAATTTTTGTATTTGGTATTTTGGTTCCCCCTTGAGAATTAGGATCCAATACTACGGGAGTGATTTCATTAATTTCATCTAAGGTAACATGATATCCTTCATCTTTTTTAGCAGTGTAATCATCCATGAATTTAGCATAGTTTGGACCTGGGTCTGGAGGAGGGAGAATTGATTCTCTGAATCCATCGCTGCTTCCGGACCGCAATGACCAAGTCCTCTCACCATATTTGATTATTCCTGTCATGACAATAGGAACAGTGACATACTTGAGGGGATTGGTGTTCCATGACCGATAAACAACATAAACTGCAACTGCTAATTGGTAGAGTAATTCAAGCATATGTCGTGGCCACAGTTGGTTGTCCTCAAGAGAGTAGGCAGTGATTGTGTCTGGACCACCAAGATGCACAAGGAGAAATGGTGCCCAGATGGCCATAATTACGAAGTTGGTGTCTGTCTTATGATCTTTAATGTCTTTGGAAAGAATTCCCAGAGCAACGGTAGCAACCCAATCAGCTGACAGATAAGTGAACCATATCAACAATTTTAGCCTTTTATCAACTATATGCTTCCTTCGGTTACCCAAAAAGATGAGTACCATTTGTAAGAAGAGACTAACAGCTACCAAAATCCGAAGTTCCAATACATTCCACACTTTTGCCAGACTTGGAGTATTCTGATTATCTGATATTGATTCTCTTGAATATACTATCAAACTGAAAACAACTGAAAAAACATATCTATGTCAATTGTTTTCTTAGCCTTTTTAGAGAGGAAAGTAGTTGAATATATAAATAAATAAATAAATACTGAAACAAACATCCGACTTACCAGCTAGTAACATTGCTTGCTTTTGTGCTTCTACTTGATTGCTATTCTGTTTTGAGCAATGCCACAACTATATTCAGCAGCGACTTACTGAAGTACCTCTGTTGTTAGCTTAATTCATATATTAATTTCATCACTCTATTTAAAATTTTATATTTAACGTAACACGTAATAATTGTAAAAAAAATTAAAACAAATTGTCAACATGTCATATCATGCCATTAATGAAAAATGCCAAACAGTAGGAATTGATAGAGATGAAACAAAATTAAGTCCATGTGATTTGTGGACTGTCTTGTTAGTAGGGCAGACATGTTTTGCAAATTAGCTGTATTAGTCAATAATATACAGCCATCACCCACAAATATCTTTGTCCTCTTCTTCCCATCTTATGCAGATTCCAAAATATTACTTTTCATCCTCCTCCAAGTCCAAACAAAGAAACAAAAAAAACATACTTACGTTCATTATAAAAAAAATGTGCAAATTATATTCCAAAAGGAGGGTCGGAAGCAAAGCAAGAGTACATTCCTTAGGCAGAGCAGAGGTCTCTTGAATATATCTATGTGAATTATTTGATTAGCTTTAGGAAGCAAAGTAGGACCACTATTGAACTGAATGGATAAAGTCCTGAAACAAACATTTTTCTTACCAGGTAGTAACATTGTTTGTTTTAGTGCTTCTACTTGATTTCTATTCTGTTTGGAACAAAGCCTTCAGGTTTCCTTCTTTTGTTGAATAGTTTAATTCTATTGTTAGGTTTAAACATATCATTATTATTACCACACTTTGAAAATTTACATTTAATTTAAATTTTGAATCACAATAAAGAAAGAATGAGCTATTTGATTGCATTTTTTCTGTACATTTAATTATTTTACAGTGATGCTATTTCTTACAAGATACAGAATCACGAAATCCACGATACAGTGCAATGCGGTTATCACTAGTATTATTTTAATATTTAAAAAACATAAAATTAGGTGTTTGGTGGAAAACACGGTGGTGTCACTGTTGTGGATTTAGTCTTCGTGGTAACAGGCATTTCCCATTATAACACAAATTATCGACATGACATGTCATGTCATGCCTAAACCTATCAATAGTATACAACCACCAATAATAATGTTGGTTGTTTTCCCACTCATGCAGTGCAGTTAAGTCACACACGTCTTATTGCTTCCAAAGCTTAAAATATCTCCCATCTTGGTCCTCTTCCAACTGAGTCCAAAGAAAGCAAATTAGAATTGAAAAAGCATGAGAAAATATTCACTAAATAATATAGCTTGCATCATTAATATTACTTGAGCATGGCCGACTTTGGAATTTCATTAGCTATATCAGTTGCCAACGTCGCAAACAGTCTATCCAAAATCCTGATTGAAGAGTATGCAGTGTTGGGTGGTGGGACAATTAAGCACGTAGAATGGATTGAAAGAGAGCTGAGGTCAATGCAGGGATTGTTGGAACAGGCCGGGCAGCGCGGGTACGGAGAACAAGAACAAGAGTTTAATGAGTGGGAAGAGAAGTTGAAGGAAGTTGCTGGTGATGCAGAGGATGTGATAGAAACGTTTGTGATAAAATCGGTGAAAAGGAGAAGGTGGGGAGTTCTGTATTGGATTGACAAGCTCAAGGTTGGGAAAGAGTTGCAGAAGATCCGCAGGAGGATGAGAGACATCTCTCAGACTGGAATGAACTTGAACACAAATGTCGTCAGTGTCTCTGTTGAAACTCCAGGAAGAGAGGCACCGTCATCAACAACCACCTCAGTTGTGGCCCCGGCAGTGGAGAAGCTTAATCACATTCTGAGTCAAACTACTATAGTTACTGGTGAAGAGGTGATTGAGATGGTGGAACGAGTAAGAGGCGAATTCGTCCGCCTGCAAAATGATATTGCCTCTAATTTGAGGTCAACAAGTGAAAGAGAAAATGTGTGGTTAGAAGAGGTGAAGGAACTTTGCAATTATACTGAAAGTGTTGCAGGTAATTTCATCCTTGTTAAGGAAAGACGGTCTAAAATGGGTAGACTTAAGAAGCTCCTTTATCTTTCAACCGATTACGCTTCTGAAAATGAATTTAAAAAACAGATGAAGTATATCGGGACTCGAATTGGAGATGCAGTTCACAGAAGTTTGACTTACGAAGTGGGTGGACAATTAGACATGGGAGTGGGATTCAAAAAGACAACCCCTGTACCAGATTTGTCAATAGAGAGCTTTATAATTCTCCACATCCTATTCCTTTTTGTTTACCCTGTTATTGTTCTTTCTGACTTCTCGAAACCCTCCTTGTTTTTATTGTTAGTAATCATCTTTCCTGTTTTCATAATTGTTGATGAACGAGGAAGAAAAACATGTAAGTCCAGTATGATGATGAAGAAGAAGAAGAAGAAGAAGAAATGGATGGGAAGGATAAGACGGTTTCTGCGCTTTTTTTCCACTGTAATTTATTTCACGATTTTCATCCTGTTTCAGATTTACCCTGTCATGGGAACGTTCATTTTCATCTTGAGTTTTTCACTTACTGAAGTTATTCCGTGGAGTCTAAATAAGAAGAAGAGATGGAAGAGAAGGGAAATAATAAGACGGTTTACACGCTTCTTGTTTTCCACTGTAATTTATTTACCAATATTTTTCTTGTTTAAGTTTCACCCGGTCCTGGCAACGTTCCTTTTCATCTTGGGTTATTCACTTAATAAAGTTATTGCATGGAGTCTGAAGAAGAAGAAATGGAAGGGAAGGGAAAAAATAAGAAAGGGTTTAAATTATTTTGTGTTTTTTTTCCTGCTTCAGTTGCACCCTGTCCTGGCAGTGTTCCTTTTCATATTGAGTAATTTACTTTATGAAGTTATTGCATGGACTGTGAATTTATGGAGGTCTACAGCCAATAATTTGAAGTGTACGCAAAGATATTTATCTCTAATGCGTGTGTTTTTGAATGATACAACCGAAAGTGTGGAAGGCCTAAATAAAAGGCAGAGAGCGTGGGTGGATCAACTGAGAGTCGTGTCTCAAAATGGTGAATTTCTTATTGATGCAGATGCAAAAGGTAAGGGTGGTTGTTTGAGCAGAATTAAGTTTGCCAAGGATATCAACTGTTTGTTGAAAGAGATTCTTGATATATCAGATAGGAAGGTCATTTATTGCATTGCAAATGTTCAAAGAAATCAACAAGAGCTTGTACCTTTATTGGGCATACAAGAAAGCGATATTGAGAATGAAATCATTGTTGAACACGCTGAAAATTCTAGTGCCATGCCAGCAGCAGCCGCCTCCTCCTCCTCGTATCGACCTGTCATGGGGCTCAAAGAGAAAGTCCAATCAATCAGAAGGGAAAAGGAATTGATGGATGCGCTGCTTCTGGATGCACAAGAGATGGGAGAATTGGAGGGAAGATCCAGAATCTGGGTGGAGCAACTGAGAGATATTTCCCTTGAAGCTGAATCTGTCATTAACAAATATGATGCCAAACTGAAGCATAAGCCAAATGTCATCTACATTTTTAAGTACTGGACCCGACGTGTTCTTAATAAGAAGGTAGATGGTATCAAAAACAAAATTGAAGAAGCTTCTAGGAGAAGAAAAGCATATCGTTTGGTGCAAATTCAAAGCCGAGTCGTATCCATGTTTCAAATATTACGTGCAAGGATGCAACTGTCTCTCGTTGCCAATGAATCCAGTGTGGTTGGATTTCATGATGACACACAAGTTCTGATGGCTGAGTTACTGTCAGACGAGAAACGTCGCTGCATTACTTGGATTGTTGGAATCGGAGGCACGGGTAAGACAACACTAGCGAAGTTGATATTTGAAGACAACACTGTTATAGCTCATTTTCAGCGTCGCGTATGGGTGTCACTGCCTTCAAATTGTACGACAAACCAGTTTGTTGCAGAAATTGGCAAGGAAGCCGCCAAACAAATTACTGTAGAAGAAGAAGTCTTGTCAACAGATTACGTACTCACAACCTTGGCGCATACAAAGTACCTCGTAATTGTTGATGGCATAAAAGAAACTTCTCAAGTATACTTGGATACCTTGAACAGGGCCATACCCGATATGTCAACGGGAAGCAGAGTTCTTTTTACGACTCGCAATGAAAATGTAGCCCAGCATGCAGCAGGTACGATCTTTGTTCACCCACTACAGTTACTAGATGATGAAACTAGTTGGCTATTGTTCACAAGACATTTGAAGGTGGACATTCACCCCGAGTCAGAAACAGAACTTATCAAGGTTGGAAAAGAAATTGTAATGAAATGTGGGGGGCTGCCATCACAGATATTGAAAATGAGTGATTTGCTTTCGCATAAAGATGTTACACATGAGGAGTGGTCAAGCGTGCTGCGAGGCGAGCAGCTCAATGAAGATCAAATACAAAGTTGGTCTGAAACGCTCGACACAATTAATAATAACTTACCTTCTTATCTGAGAAGATGTCTATTTTACTTTGTGATATTCCCTGCTGAATTTGGGATCCCTGTCAGAAGGTTGGTTGTTTTGTGGGTTGCTGAGAGTCTGGTTCATCAGACAGAAGATGACGAAATGCCGCCAGAGCTAGTTGCAGAAAGGTACTTGACAGAGTTGATAGATCGGAACATGGTCCAAGTTTCCAAGAGAAAGCGCAATGGAAAGGTGAAAACATGTCGTCTCCCTAGTGCTTTGCGACAACTCTGGTTGACAAAGGCTAATGAGTCTAGATTTCTACATGGTCGTCAATCTGCCACGGATTCGAATGAAGACCCAAAGAAGTCCATTATTCGCCGGGTTGCAGATCATCTTGATAAAGATGATATCTGGAATGATCACATTCATGGTGACATTACTGATTCAACTTCCCTTAAAACCTACTACAAGGACGTTCTCTCCTTTCTTTCCTTTGATACTCAAGAGGGGAGTAAACCTGGGCATCAAGTAGGTAACTTTCTCAAGGGATGTATTTCAAGTGATTGCTTCCTGCTCCTTCGGGTGCTTGATCTTGAACGCGTTTACAAGCCTAAGTTGCCTAATCGCATAGCAAGACTTTCACGGCTAAGGTATCTTGGCTTGAGATGGACCTACTTAGAGTCACTTCCATCGTCTATAAGCAAGTTGTTGAAGCTACAGACTCTTGATCTCAAACATACTTATATACATACTCTACCTAGCTCAATATGGAAGATGGAACTCAGACACTTGTTCTTGAGCGAGACTTTCCGAAGCAGATTTCCACCTCAACCAAAAGGTAATTCTCTATCTGACCTCCAAACTCTGTGGGGACTGTTTGTAGATGAGGAGACTCCAGTGAAGGATGGCTTGGACAGATTGGTCAATATCACAAAATTGGGATTAGCATGCCAATCAATGTCACTAAACCAAGAGGTAATGATAGCTCAACTTGACACGGTAGCAGACTGGATTACGAAACTAGAACATCTTCAATCGCTGAGACTGAAATCAAGAGATGAAGAAGGTCGACCTTGGAATTTACACTTGAAGTCCTTGGAAAATAACATAAATCTCACTGACATGTATTTGCTGGGAAGATTGAGCAGCTCATCTATTCTGTCTCAATTCCCTCTGAGCCTCGTTGAACTTACCCTATCACATTCGGAACTAGAGGATGATCCCATGATACTTTTGAAAGATTTTCCACATCTTCGAACACTGTGTTTACTCGCAGAGTCATACGCGGGCACAGCTGTCGTTTGCGAATCTCAAAGCTTTCCTCAGCTTCATGTCTTAAAATTTTGGAAGCTGCAGCATATGGAGGAAATTAAGATAGAGCCAGGAGCACTCCCATGTCTAAGACAACTGGAAATCAGATCGTGTCCGAACCTGCAAATGCTTCCTGATGGACTAAAGCATGTCAACACTCTGCTTGAATTGAAGTTAACAAACATGCCAATGGAAATCAATGCTGAGGCGCATAACATCCCAACCAATTGTCAAGTCGTCCAAACTAAATTTTAGTAGAATAATATATTTCCATCATTGCACAGCATGGTGAGTACTCAGTTGCCTCGTTTTTTATATGTTTGTTCTCTTTATCCTTTACTCTCAATTGACACCCAATACTGTAGTTTAATTATGTAAAATACTCTTGGCAGTGAGTTGTGGGCATATATCTACGGTGGATTGGTCTGAAGGAAGCGTCAACTGGATTCAACAAACTTCGTCAACTTAATTGCTTATCATGCAAACGAAACTACGACTCACATGTTGCTGTGGAACAATAAAGGATGGTTTTGAGTTTGGTTCTTTGTTTGAAGTGTATGAATTTTAAAGATTGTTTATAGACTTAATAGTTTGTATTTTGACATTGTGTTGTGGAATCATAATATTGTGTTATGTGTGAAGAATATTAGTAATGGGAAAAGTTATTTTCCTAGACTCTTATTAATGGAGCTGTTGTCCTGATTTCTATGTGTGGAGTTTAAATACTGATTGATGAGGGAAGGGAGCTAAATTTTAAATTAAATTGAGCATTTCTTTACATACATTATGTCAATTTTTTGATCTGCATGAACCGTGCAATCAAATGTGTAGAGGCTGCCTGTAGTGGATGACCACTTTGGTTTGGTGGTGCCTTAAAGAAAAATAACCTGCTTGCTGCTGCAGCTTAAAAAGGCAATTGGTTCCTAGCATACCAGAATGCATTATTATCTTAACGCATTTAATATTATTCTCTTTAAATTAAATCCATATTCTTAATGATTTAGCCTATGGTTTTCCTTAGTTTCCCTCTACTTGTAAACTGTAACTATGAGACTGTCCTCTATATATTTTGTTACTATTTACCAGTGCTTCTATTCTACGGACCTTCACCACGTATTTTCAACTTTCAGTATCATACATACAATCAGTTTCGTTAAAAGTTCATTGATTGTACTTTTCTATCACAAATCACACCAGAAGCATTCTTCTATTTCCTTAAGCTTAAACCACGGGATATGTTGCATGTTCACCACTAAATTGATTTTACAGTTCATTGATCAAATATAAAGGAGAAACAAACTGGTAAATGTTTATGTAGTTGAAATTGGTCAGGGAATTCTCAGCTGGAAGATTTTCAGGATGTCTATACCAAATGCCCGAAAAATAAAATTTACATAAAATATGTTTTGAAAAAATATTAATTTTTTAAAATATCGCACAATAATATGAGTCAACTCATTATCGACCAACACAATGGTCTGGAACTACTTTTACAATGGTCTGGAACTACTTTTCTAACCGTGTAAGTTATGACTAATGGAGTAATTGAAAAGGTTTTTGACTTTTTGTGAGGGAGATAGATATTTTGATTACACGCATGCATGTGATACAATCTTTTCATCTACACACACAGACAACAAGAGAAATGAAGTACTACATGCTTCACTCACTCATCTCTCAAACACAAGACACAAAAATGCTTCGTTTAACATCATCACCATTTTCACTTTCATTCCCTTCAATTTCCAAACTCAATCTTCTTCCATCATTCTCTCCTCCTTCACTGTTCCACCTTCCTTCTTCATCTACTACTTTCCACACTACTTCACTTCGTATTCACACCCCACCACCTCTATCTTCTTCTTCCCTTTCTTCTTCCTCTGTTGACCAAACTACTTCCATTTCTCAGGTTTATTCAAACACACACTTTTTTTGCCCCTGCATTTATGAATAAAAATCCTTTTTTTAATTCGAATTTCTAACTTTTCTTTTAAACATGATGACCCAGATGCAGGATAATTTGTTATTGTACTCAAGAGCTTATTGGGTCACTCAATCTCTTATTGCTTGGAATGTTGATCATCATCAAAATGGGGTTTGTTACCTACTTTCCAGCAAAGATGCTTCTTTGAACATTTCTAATTCTCAAATTCAAGGTTCTATTTTATGACTTTCTTCTACTTTCTTTTCAACTTGTAGTGTATGTATGTAGCACCAATACTTTGGATTGAAGGCGGTTCATAATCATATGTGGTTGCATTTAGTGTATGTTTGGTTCTGTTTTGACAAGAATTGGTTTTGAATGAATTGATTCAATAAAATTGATTCTGAGTTGCAAAAAAAGTGATTTGTGTTTGGGTATATTGAGTTGAATTATAAATTTGTGTGTTGGAATCATTTCTAGAATCAAAAGTTACAAATACTAGCTTGAAGTAGAATTTTTTTTAGTCTACCAAATTGATTTCTCAAAAAAAATGCCAAATATAATTTTATAGAGTTTGAATTGCTTTTGACATTTGAATTTTGAAAAGCAGTTCTAAGGCATCTAATTGATTACAAATGTCTCTGTCAGTGATTCATGATTTCTAGTTATTCAAGCGCATGACAAAAGATATTCAATTTTTTTCATTTATAATTGATTACAAATGTTCATTGACTCTTTCTATTTGTAATTGATAGGTGAGGATTTGAAAATTAGGCTTGAGGAGGATAAGGCTGGCCTTCCTGCAAATGTAACACACCCTCTTTAGTCTGTATAGTCTTTAAGATTTTTCTAAATAGCAAGCACCGCTAAATACCTCTGATTGCTTTTAGGAATAGACAGTCAATTTAGTCCATAAACTATCGCTCTCTCACCAATTTGGTCCCTAAACTATTAAAATCAACTAAAAAGTCCCTAAAATATATTCCCATGGTTTGATACCTCAAATAACCCCTATAAGTTGAGAATGGTATGAAAGTAGCCCCTGTAAAATAAAAAACAAATTTCACCCTGTAATTTTGGATTCTTCATATTTTAACCCTTTACGGGGGGATATTTTCGACCTCGCCCAAATTACAGGGGCTATTTGAGGCATTAACCTGATTCTCATCCATCAATTTGGTCTCTCAATTAACTGGTTTAGGGACCAAATTGATGGAGAGGAGAATAGTATAAGGACCTTTTAGTCGATTTTAATAATTTAGTGACCAAATTGGTGAAACAATGATAGTTTAGGGACTAATTGTTTATTCTTCTTTTTGACAATGTGGTGGCTTTTGAACAAGCACTATTTAGTTACTTCTGCAAACTTTGTGTTTATAGGTGGTGGAGAAATTTCCACACATTCGAGGTTACAAAGCTTTCAATTTGCCTCCCGGTTCCGATATTAAATCTCTTCTTAAATCCCAGTTGGCGGTTGTTATATATGATTGTAAGTACTGGCTGTCTTCAATAACACATAGGAGTATATTTAAAAGTTATATGTTTGTGTTGAGCAGCACTTTTATTAGCATAGTTCAGTTAATTTCTAAACTATGCTGCACTAGATTGTGTAGAATGAAAACTCTATGCGGCATGTGCTTTGCACTATATTTGATGATATTTGGGCTTATATCATTGTATTCTTGTGTAAATGTGGGATGGAGAAGTGCCTTGTAGTCATTAGTTTCTACTAACAACATTTCCTTTCATGATTTTGCTCAGCTGATGAGAAATGCAGGGACTGTACTGGTTTGCAGTTACCTGGTGTTTTAGATGAGCTTTTTTCATATAATGGTCCACTCGGTGCACTTTTCTCAGAGGAAGCT
>Ga0099826_10000869_pt1 | contig 16458 bp, 3 predicted proteins | sample Mtrugardesep15_FD_76830 | JGI IMG/M metagenome (GOLD analysis project Ga0099826, IMG submission 76830) | Root nodule microbial communities of legume samples collected from California, USA - M. trunc garden sep15 | ecosystem: Host-associated > Plants > Roots > Nodule | place: USA: California... | reverse complement strand
TAAATGGGTTGGAGATTTGAAAACCCAGGTCTTGCATTTAGTTGCAGATACCGTGGAGAAGAAAGGTAAAGGGATTTTGGAATATAATAGATTATGGAGAGACACATGAGTTTTTAAATGATAATTTTTAATCACAACCATCTATTTTTAATCTAATGGCTAATAAATCATTTCCATATTCTCACATAACAAACTCATTCTCACTAGATATGTCCTCTATATATATATATATATAGAGAGAGAGATATATTTTTTCATTTGTAAAATGTTCAAACTCTTTGAAAAGATTATTTGTTTGTTACGAAAATTTGAAGAAAAAAAAACCTAAAAACTATTTAAAATGTATAGTTGTTATCACTTTTGGACAACTTTTCTTATAAATTGGTACAATTATTTTGACAAATAATTCTTATTATGGCAAATAAACAATAGATATTTCTATTTTAAAATTTTTTATTTTATTTAACGTTGACACCAGTAGTTATTTATAAATATCTTAGTTGGAATTTAAATTGTGTCCCTTAAAAACACAAAACTAATGAACTAGAAAACTTACTATTTTATCAAAGGTTCATACTTCATAGCAGTGTTTTTATAGCCAAATCAGCATGATTAGTCTTGTTTGATCAGACAATTTAAACTACCTGTTCAACAAAATTTGAAAAAGTTGTCCAAACCTTTTTAAACCGGACAAAATAACTCTAACCATTGAAGTGGGTCTATCTTTGTCCAAAAAGGACTTATAGTGGACATGACCTTCTTTTATATATGATTCTCTAGTCTATCTCCTCTTTATAAGAAAGTGTGTTTGAGTGTTATTATAAAATATAATTGAAATAAGTTGTCATAATTTGTAACTCATACTCTAAATATTATGTGAAATCTCAAAATATAACTTTAATTGAACTATTTGTGATTTGTCCATTAACTTATTTGAGTATATCAATCATATGTCTTAGGGTAATCGTGTGCAAACTCAAGATTTTCAAAATACTAGAATGAGGTGATGGTGTCCTATAGTCAACTCATATTTCTTCAAGGTTGATTAGTTGCAAACCAAAATCAACTATTTTGGTTAACACTTCATTGATTGGTCATGTTCTTTACATCCTTATTTTTAAGAAAATAAATGTCCATCACATTTTTTATTGATCAACTTTCTTCCTTTTTGTTTTAGTCTATCTATGTAGTCTATCAATTTCAATGAATGAATGTCGTTTTTTAAGGAGAAAAAAAAACTTCACAAACACTAAATTTAAATTAGTTGAATACATCCTCAATGTTCATTCTCTCATTTCAAAATCATCTTCGACATCATCTAAAAACTTAAGAAAGACATTGAACTCAATAATACCAATAGTACATCCTTCAAAAAAATAATAATACCAATAGTACTTGGAATGGACAGAGTAGTTGAGATCTCGCTGAGATTTTCACTTGAAGGAATCCAAATTCATATTATTATGTTCCGATGTAGTAGCTCAGATAGTTTACTCATAGCTGCAGCAATACACCAAAAGCATTGAAAGCATACGTACAAGTTAGTTTGGACATTATCTCTAGAAGCAAAGCAAAGGTGGTATGGGAGAAATCAAAAAGGTACAGTGCTGAGAAATGTGTGGGCCGTTCTTGAAGCACAGGTAGTCGTGCTACATGTGCCAATTAATAATAAGAAAATGAAATTGCTCTTCTCCCATTTAAAATTGATCATTACTATGTATTTTGACAATAATATCTTGAGCGTGACTTAACTACATTCGGTAGTATCAGCGTGACGTAAGTCACGCGAGTTATAGATAAACGTGAGTTAAGTCACGTTTTGCGTGTGTCAAGTATCACACCAACATAATTGGTTTTTTCCCTGTTTTTCTTCATTCATACTTCCATACATCAATTCCTTCATTTTTATCCATGTGTTTATTCATTCATGCAATAACTCATTCATACATTCATTCATTCACTCAATCGAGATTTGAAATATCCATTCAATCAAAATTAAAATACGTAAAATTAAATCGAAAACTAATGAAAATGTCATAAAAATACACAAAAGCGCGAATGTAAATATATTACGTCAAAATCCTCCGAAATGTCATAAAAACATCTAAAAATATACAAATGGATGAAACACACTAGAATAAGACCCCTAGTCCTCACTCCTCGGGACTATGGCTCCTAGTCCTCCTACGGAGAATCGGCTCCTCCTCCAAAATGTTATACTTCGACTGGATGCTCTGCAACAAACCGAACATCAATAGGATAATCAACACTTACTTTATTTTGTGTAGAAATTGACTTTGATAGGCGCAAGAATGAAGAAATCGTAAAAATGAGAGTTGAATCGTATTTAACTGTTTTGAATGTGAATGGTTCTGTGTTTTTGACTTTGTTGTACTATGACAACACACAGCGTGACTTCATGTTGATGGTATTGAACGTGACTTATGCAAGTCATGCATAAGCATTTTAGGCAAATCCTATGGGAGGGAGCAAAATTCAATGGGAAAAGAGCAATTTTTTAATAATAATTGCATTTCAAACGGAACAATTATAATTCTCACTCCAATTCTCAAACAAACATTAAAGGCTGACTATAGATCCACCGCCATATTGGATCCGTTTAGATTGAATTATTTACACTTATTTACTAGAATCAGAACTTGTGAGTTTATTTTGAAGAGTTTATGAATTGAGCTTATGACATGTTTATAAACTGATTTTTGTTTATTTTCATAACTGCTAAGGATAGGTTATGCTGTAGGCATTTAATTAAGTCTTTTATTGAAACATACATTGCGTGCATCACATGTTCCTTCCAAACAATACGCATGAAAATAAAAAATAACAATAAATTATCAATTTAATCTTTTAAAACTTTTACCATCGATTTTTTTTTGTACAAACCTTCGATTTATTTATTGAACTACATAAACATAACAAGTCGTCTCTAAACTATTATTAATCCATCTAATTGGTCTCTCAATTCCTTTAAGAATAGGAGAGACGATGATAATTCATGGGCTATGTTAATTTATTAAAAATAATTCAGAAATATCTTATTATATTTTTATAGATCAAATGTTTTAAAAAAAGCAATGTTAATTTTAAAAAAAATAATAATACTTCTATTAATTTTCTTAACAAGTGTTCCAACTTAGGACATTTGTGAACATTTTTCAAATGTCATGAATGAGGCCAAAAGAATTGTGCTATATTAACTATTGTTTTTGCCATAAATACAAAGATAATGACAAAACACGAAACATGGTCATTTTCTCTTTGTAGGGGGAAAAACATGGTCGTTTTCTTCTCAACTTATATACAGGCCAAATAACGTTATTGGTCTTTTAATTGTAAATATTAAACACATTGGTCTTTTAATATCTTTTTTTATTTGAATTTGATCTCTTAATAATAACCCATTTCAATTTTTAATGTTATTGAATTGATACTTTAAAGTGTATTTTTCTTAACGTCTCGGATTTGATATTCTCTGGTGTCGGTTTTATGGGTTAAATTCATACATAACTATCTTTTACCTTTAAAGAGGCCCTCTAAAATAGACGGTGAAATCAACTCCTTCGTATTAGTTTGTCCTTGAGCCGATATTAAATTTAAAAAATACATTAAGTTACAAATATTTGTCACTTCAAAGCCTTAATTTATAAATATTAGGCATTGATAAAAAGCATCAAAGTAGTGGACATTTGTGATTTAAGAGATTGATGTATCTAATCTAATACTTATAATTTAAGGGACCAGAATATCTAATATCTATAATTCAAGGGATGAAAAAAACTTAAATGATTAAAGTGTCTAATGTCCATAACTTAATAGATTGAAGTGAAATTTAAAAATGACTTAAATATGATTAACTAACTATTTTAAAGTATACACGTTTTTTGTTATCTATAGTGGGGATAAAGAATGCTATACTATTTGTGTCATTGGAAAAAAATTTAGAATTTATATTAGATTTTTTATAATTTACACAGGTTGGCGCGATAAAAAAAGATATAGACACAAAAACTTTAGCTTAAGTATAAGCGTAGTTACTATTTTTGTTCCCCTATTTTTGCCCACTCGTGGAAATTGGTTACTCCATTTTAAAATCACTCAGATTTGGTTTATTTCTTAGAAGATTTGACTTGAAAAAGATGTAACGTGACATATCATACGACTTGATGATGTGTAACGATCAACAATCATAAAATTACCGAAAACCCTCTTAAAACTTCAACTTAAATATGATATATCATATATTTTTAAGTTCGAAAATATAAAAGATGATCAAAACTAAGTAAATTTAAAATGGAATGACCAAATTTATGAGTGAGAAAAAGTAAGGGATCAAAATTGTAAATAAGCCTTAAATATAAGATCATGGGAGTAATTCGAAGGGAAATAGAAGTGTATATGAGATTATTCTATTTTAATAACAGTGTATTTAATACATTGTTCTTAAAATATTGTGTTGAATAAGTGATAAGACTGGACGGAATATGATTATAAATGAACCGTTAGAGAGAGAGCTATAGTAGCACCTATGATGTAAAAGATGGTAAAAAATATATTTAAGTGATTTGAGCATGTACCAAGACGACATGTAGATGCAATAAATGAAATATAATCGAATCAAAATAGATACATGAAGACTTAGAAAAACTATAAAAAAAAATTTAGAAATTTTGTAGAGGTTAATCAGTTTGATACTAGTATGGTTTATAAGAGAAATGACATTTGAACAACAACTTTTAAACAATTTTTGCGACAATTCTCTCTCATACTCTCATTGTACTTTTATTTTATCTCTTTTGTTATTGTTCAACAAGAAGAGAAGAAAGAGGTTGTCACTAAAAATTGTTTAAAGTTGGTTGTGAAAATACCATTTCTCGATTTATAATATTTTATCCGTCCCAAAATAATTGAGCATTTTGTACAAAAAATCGTCCCAAAATATGATTCATTTCACTTTTCAATATAATATTAATTATTTTTGCAATTATACATTTTAATTAATGTTAATTTCATCACTTTAAATAGAATATTTTTCATTGTACATTTATGATAATGTAAATTGTTTTCTTATCTTCTTCCTGCCCTAGGAGTAGCACAAAAAGAGGGATTAGCATTATTGACACAATGATAAACCACTAACACCCTCCTCGTTGGGGCTCCGTGCACTGGGAAAAGGCTATAGCGATGGGAAAGCGGCCACTACTAACAAAGCTCCAATAAGGTATCGAGAGGGCTATCACAGTCTTTTCTCGATCTTCTTTTGAAAACTATGATCAATCATGGCAAACTCCAGTTGCAATTTGTCAATAAGAAGCTGCATTTGAGGTGGAAGTCAGACTTCTGTGTTGTATGACGAGGAAGACGTGGGTCGCTCTTCAGTAGACCCCGCCATTCGATCAAGGGCTCTCTTTTTCAGTTATACACTTTTTTAATACAGGTAAATGATCAAATTATTCAATTATTTTAGAACAAGTAAATCATTATGATATAGCGAAATGATATACGAACAACAATTTTTAAATAATTTTGTGACAACTTTCTCTTTCATACCTTCATTGTACTTTTATTTTCTCTTCCTTTTTCTCTCTCTACTGTTATTGACCAATGAAAAGAGAGGAAAAAAAATTATCGCCAAAATTGTTTAAAATTGGTTATCCAAATACCATTTATCTATGATATAATTTGATCTATTTAGTCAATCGCATTTACTAGAATAAAACTTGATTGTTATTTTCCTTGCTTATTGTCTTTAGCATGATCTTTTTTTAATGGGAAGTGCTAACAAGTGTCTTTAGGACACTAGTTAAAAGTTTAAATAAGTAACTTTGTCTTGAGAATTATGCATTCAACATATTAAAATTTTAAAGGTTAATGTGTCTTTACCACCCTATAATATAGGTCATTTCTGATTTTCTCTCCTGTAATTTTTTTTATTCACCCCTGTAAAATTTTTTTACTTACCCCCCTAATAGGCCAAACGAAAAATTATTTTATGGGGTAAATCAAAAGAATTTTTTTACAGGGTGTAAAAATAGAAATGACTTATATTACAGGGGTAAAAACCTACTAACCCAAATTTTAAAAGATAATTTTTCTACATAAAATTCACAAATTATTTCTATTTTTGAATCTTTAACTAATGCCCTAAACACACTTGTTATCAAGATCTTTATTTAATTTAAGAGAATATCAAATAGTGTTTTTTAGGCATTGATTAAAATAAACAACCAAAATAATTAACTTTTTATAAATAGTTTTATTACTAAATCAAAAATTAAAACTTATATTTTTAAGACAAATTTATGTTTATAAATATCTTAACCATTGTTCAACACCGGTTAGAAAGACTCTAATTTAATTTAAGAAAAGAGTCAGAAATGATGTATTCAACATCTTAAAAATTTAAAAAGTAATTTTATCTATATAAAATTTATAAATTATTTTTATATTTAAATTCTTAATAAGTGTCCTAAAGATATTAGTTAACTGAAGTCTTAGTTTAATTATACATTTTTGGAGTTGAGCTCGTGGGGAGCCAACGAGGTCAGCAACTGAGGTTGACAAAACAATGATACACGAAACAGGTTCGTCGGTAATAAACAAGTGGCAGCCTCGTAAACAGCTATTATGGATTCTAGTGAGGTCAGTAACCTTATTGTTCTCCTTCAATAAAAGCTGTCATGTTTGGTGAGGAAGCAACATGATATGCATCTTGTCAGCTAAAGATATTTCTTTAGTGAAAGCCGTACTACTACGAAAACGAATTTATCTTCTTTATTAAAAAAATATGATATTTGTTTAACAATTTTTGTGACAATATTTTTTTTTTAAATTATGGTTGTTTCAAAAATTATTAAATAGTTGTTTAAATAACACAATTCTTATAAAAAATTGTGAATGAAGTCATTTTCGTCAACATTGTAGATTTTAAAGACATGAATAGCCTGATCACTTTATATTTTTTTATTATACTTTCTTCGGTTGTTATTATAAATAAAATTTCACTTTTTTTATACATCGAATAATTAATGGATTTAGGTTTTATTACATATTAGATACATTAATTATTCAATGTATTTAAAAAAAAAAATTGTCAAAAAAAAATGAAATTTTTACTATAATAATGATTAGAAAGTGTATGTAACGAAATTGTAGTAAGTTTGTTTAAAAGATCTATTTTACATTTCTTTTTAAGCATTAACCCTTTGATTTACAGAGAAAATGCGTTTTAGTAATATGAAGTTTGGTGTAAAGTAACAATAGTTTAGAAAAAATAATTGCATCTAAAAATCAAATCAGATTTGTCTTTTATGAAACTCATTTATCACCATAATTTAATTGATTGATTTCTTCTGCATTTTTAGTGATATCAAATACTTATATAGTTGTATTTAATTTAGTATATTCTATTAGTTTAAATAAATGAACATCATTTTGTTTCGTAAAAAATTAAATAACCTAGCGAGTGATACCTGACTTAGAAAAAACTTGTGTTCTAATTAAATATAGGACAGTTAACATATGAGGAGATCCACAGTTTGAATTAGTTTATGATTAAATTTGATAAATTCAAAGTTAACGGAGTCCAACTCCAACCTAATTTCAAAAGTACATCTCATAATAAAAAATTCTCAAAGGATCCAGCTTTACTATATGCGATAATTTCGGTTACCTTTCAAACAGACGATGCCACGCCACGCATCGAATAAGGATTTTTTATTCTTCTACTCAAAATATATTTGTTTGTTATTAACAAAACCGACACCATCTTCTCTCTCAAAAAAAAAAGCGACACCATCCTATTTACATTTTTCTCTATTTTCAAGCATTTTTATTTTGATTTTTGAGTGGAGAAATTATATTTTTATAATCATTATTTGATAACTTTATCTTTCTTACTTTTTTTAAAAGAAAAACTTTAATTTTATGTCCATGTTATGTTTTTTCTTTTGTCTATTGTTTTGATTTTTACGTCAATATAATATTTTATTTTATTTTAAATTTATGTTTGTTTTAAAAATTATGTGAGATGTTGTCATATGGTCCCAATAACATTATTATCGACTAAGACATTCAAAAATTAAAAGATTTTACGAATACATCTGAAACACTTTTTAAGTATTCTAAAATAAACGATTATTTAAAAAAAATCAAATGTTTTGATTTATAATATATTTGTTACACGTTTTTTCATAAATACTTACGTTGAAGATACTCGTTAACATTTTAAAAAAAAATAAAATAAGTTATATTTTTCGGTTTCCATGATATATAGTTATTATTTTTGTGATAATTGTTGCGGAGAACGGGTGAAAGGTTCTGGAGAATGGATATGGTTCACCCAAAAACAAATGTAGAATACGCAATACAAGTAGTAGTCAAAAGAGACAAAATTAGAATAAGTGATTTACGGCCACAAATACGTGGATCTTGGATTACGACAACCCATAAGTGTAACGTCCGTTTGAAAAAGATTAAAAAAAGATACGTAGAAATTGTCAAAACAAAAACTAAAAATAACTCTTTGTGAGTTTAGCTCAATCGATACGAATATTGTATAATTTATGCAGAGGTTGAAGTTCGAATGCCGACATTTAACTTTTTCACATTTAATTGTGTGAGTTTTAGCCACTAAACTATTAGACAAAAAAATAAAATAATAATACTCTCTCCGTCCAATAATACTTGATACAGTTGACCTGAATAATATATTAGAAAAAAGTATGAAAATTTGATATTTTAAAAATACTCATCGAGACAAATCCAACGACGTGTTATATAATATTATTTATCTTTGTATATTAATAGAAAAATATAATCAAAATTAAATATTTTCAAATATATCATCTATTGCGAGACAGAAGTATAAAATAAAATAAAAATAAAAACAAGAAAGTAAAACAAAGAATCCAACAATAACGCTCCTCCATCGGTGGGACCACACCAAAAATTCCAAACCCCCAAAAGAAAGAAAAAGAAAAACCATTAAATAATGATTTTTTTAGGAAAACCAACCACATGATTCCTGCAACCTAGGTGGGGCCCACACCCACGGACTTCAAACTACATTCAAATTTAGTTTAATTGCTATTATCGACATCATAAAAATCTTGCCTCATTGCCCCGCAATAATGACAGCGGATCCCACAGACAAAATTAACCAAATTATTTTAATATTGTCAATTATTTATTCTGCTGTCTTAATCATAATTATTAAGACTTGTTATTTGAAAGGGATAATATATCCATCTCTAATTTATAAGTTGTTTAAGGTTTGTGCATGATTATTAAGGTAATGATTGATTGTGTTGATTTTAATAGTAAAATTAATATTATTTATTAAAATATTCTTATTAATTGTAATTAGTATAGTAGTTAAGTCAGATGCAATTCAATAAATAAGGGTATAATAATAAAAATAAAATAATAAATGTTACATTGGTATTCTAAAGTGACAATTATTTTGAGAGAAAAAAATGTTAAATAGACTATTATTGAGAGACGGGGGAGTATCTATTTCAATTCAATTTGAAGCTTTATATTTGAACTTAATCAAGAAAATACATCAGTGTTATATTTTTGAAGAATTGATTTGTCACTATAATGGTTATATTCGACCTAAAAGATTAGTTTATACAATAACAAGTAGAACATACAAAATTTACAAAAATAATTAAAATAATTATAAGACTTGCATTTTCAAATGTATTTTCTCGTTCCTTAAACAGAAAATAGAGTATTTTTTTTTCACAATAGAGATTCGGGGTGATTCGAATACCAAAATATAAACATCTATATGAAAATTTAGTTTGTATGTATTGACAATGTAAAACATGTTACACGACTTATAAGTTTGTTTATTTTTGTAAGAATTTATATACAAGGATTGAACTGGCATGGAGGAACATATCATATACACCCTCCGGTCGCTAATATAAGCAAAAAACTACATTTTAAGTTCATTCATTTAATGATGCACATGGTCTTTATTATATACCACATACATCATTAAATGAATGAACCTAAAATGTAGTTTTTTGCTTATATTAGTGACCGGAGGGTGTAGATTTTACTATACATTGACTATTCAACATGTCCAGTTCAACTTAATTGTTAAGGTCACATGCGCTCGACCTTCAACAGTCTTAGCTCGACTTGATCGTCCAAGTCACATGAGCTTTACCTTTAACATGCGTAACTCAGCTTGATCATTCATTTAATGCCTAGCCTAGTTCCACAATTCAGCATGTCAAGCTAAACTCCGTCCATCAACATGCCTACCTGGGCTTGATTGTTCATGTCACATGAGCTCCATCTTCAACATGTTTAGTTCGGCTTGATCGTTCAGGTCACATGAGCACGACCTTCAATATGCTTAGCTCGGCTTGGTCACATGAGCTCCGCCTTCAACATGTGTAACTTAACTTGATAGTTCACGTCACATGAGGTCAACCTTTAAAGTGACTAACTCTTTCTCAAGTTATTGTCCAAGTAACAGTATAGTCCTCTTCCTAGAGGTATCTCATAATGTGCCATGCGTCCTTAAAACTTTGGATTTAAACTTAATCGTGGAAATATAACATTGTTATATTTTTTTGAAGAAACGTTTGTCACTGTAGCGGGTATATTCATCTTAAAAGATTAGTTTATACAATAACAAGTGGAACATAATAGATTTACAAAAAAAAAAAGAGTAAAATAATCATAAGACTCGCTTTTCCCATTTCCCAGTGTATTTTCTTGTTTCTTCTAAAGAAAAATAAAGTATTTTTTTGTTAACAATAGAGATTTGGGTGATTTGAATACCAAAATATAAACATCTTTGATATATAAAGATTTAATTTGTATGTATTGACAATGTGAAGAATTTTACACGCCTTATAAGTTAATTTACGTAAGAAATGATATACAACGATAAATTGAAAAAATAATTTTTGTACAACCATTTTATGATTATTGTTTCTCAACTTTATTTGTTATACTTACATGGTGTTCATGTCATTTCTCTATCTATTGTTTTTTACCAATAAGAAGAGAGAAAAATAAGATTATCATAAAAATTGTCATCAAATGATGGTACAAATATCATTACTCATTGATATTGTAAGTGTTGTTTACTTTAGTTATACGATGAATGATGGTTTCATCGTAACACAAATATGATTTGCGTCATAAAACACTTACAATACTTTTTATTTGAGTGATCAAAACTTTATCTCTCAAAGTGGATAAGTGAAAATCTGAAGTTTAAACTATAACCACCGCATATTGTATTGTCTATTATCAACCGAGTTAAACTCATGAAAGACACTTGCAACACATTATCAACCACTAAGATGTATGCCTATATATTAGTGTCAGGAGTACTCATGTCACTTGATCTATAACGTTGGCGACATTAAAGTCACAGATTGAATCTTCACAGGATCAAAGCTGACATGACGGTGAGAATCTAACAAACATTGTAGTAAGACGAAAGACAAACAATGTTGCACAAAAATGAAGAACGAATTAGCGTCGTAAGGACAATACATTATATATGCAATGTCAAAGGTTCAAACCTTGACAAAAAAAAGTGTTTTAATAAAATCAATAATTATTTTTTTTTGGTCCAATTGCCTAGTTACTACGACTCACATATTTAAATGTGAGAAGTGAGGTGTCAGAGGTTCGAACTTCGACTCCTGCATAACTTATGCAATGTCTCTACCAATTGAGTTAAGCTTACAATAACTCAATAATTATTTTTTTTGACAAGAATATTATTTCTTCTTAACATATACAAATATACCACTAATACATAACTATAAAGAGCTCTAAAAAAAAACTACAAAGAGTTTTTCTTTTTCATCAAATGGCTTAATAGCTAAAATTCACGAGTAAAAATAATAAAGATATTTATGACTATACATTTATTTATTTTATTATGATTATTATGTAAATTAATTTTACACATAAAATTACCGCTTTTACAACGGTTTTTCTAGAAATAACCATGACTTTAGTGAATATAAAACGGTGCATCTCAATAGGAAAAGGCAGAGAGAGATTATTGAATTGAAGTAGCTTGTTCCGGTCAAAACAAATAAAGTATTATTATTGGATTATCTTATTATATGCTTTTCTTTTCTCCGCTGAATACAGGATGCGATTTTTTCTGCTACACACGCGCCTGTCTCTTTCTGCCGTTTATTGAATTAAACTAACTAACTAACGTAACCCTATTTTATATCTAACCTACCTTTTTCCAACCATTATTTATACCCTCCATTCTTTCTTTCTCCCTCCACCATTACACTTTCATTTTCTCTCTCTACACTCTCAGAACACTCTCCAACAACACAAACTTCCTCTTAAAAAAGAAATGGAAGATTGCAAAAATGATACCAGGAAACGAGTTCGTCATGATGACTCGGATGCAGACTCTTACGAACCAAAACGAGTTCTCCGAGTTGACTCCGGTTCAGATGATAACTCGTCCGGTTCTCATCTTTCACGTGTTAACTCCACCGGCTCGTGTGTTGACTCAGACGGGTCTGAAGCCGATACGTATGAGGCTAACGAGATAAAAGACGAGATTTTGAACATTCTCGACGAGACAGAAAATGTCACCACCGTACAGGGTCTTGACTCTGTCATCAAAAGCTTCGAAGACGAAATACTTGCTCCGGGTCAAGATTTGAACCCGACCCAAGTACCCGTCTCTGACGATTTAAACCCGAACCTAGGATATCTATTGGAAGCCTCTGATGATGAACTTGGTTTACCACCCACGGTGACGCCAAACGAGGAGAAAGGGTTGCCTGAAATCAACGATTCGGGTCGGGTTGGTCCAGATGGAGTTGATTTAAGCGGGTTCTTTTGGTTTGAAGAAGATATTCGTAACAATGAAGCGTTTGCGTTCATGGGTTATGACGCCGTCGCCGACGACAACGGTGGCGGTTATGTAACTATTGATGGACTGTTTGACTATGCTGAACCCGGTGATCTTTTGTGGCGGTCGGAGACGTTGCATGCTATGTAGAACTTTCCGGCACGGCGAGATTTTGTGACGCCGTCGCCGGAATGTTTTAGGAAGAACATATGATGACGTAGGAGGGTAGATGTGAAAATTTTAGAATTATTAAATTTGTTGAATAGGCCCCTGACTTGTTCGATAATTATTTTTTGTTCTAAAAAATTGTGTTTTAATATGTGAATGTGAATCTAGACATGTTTTAACACCAAAAAACAAAATTTAGACGTGTTTTAAAAAATGAAGAAGGAAAGAGACATATGGTGAAGTCGTTGATTCCAGATTGAAAATTTCTTGTTCGTCTTTTTTTTTTTTACAAAAAATTTCTTGTTTAATATATGTATATTCTTGTCAAAATATATATTTACTTGGTTGTTTATTCACGAAAAGCATACTTTTCTATCAAAATAAACTCATAAATCAATCTATTGGATATGTAATTTAGTTTCGTACAAATGAAGCTTTAATACGAGATAGTTCTTTAATACAGTATCATTTTATATGGTCAACCTTTTTTTTTAAATTTTAAACTTTATATGATATTATCCCCGTGAGTTTAGCTCAATTGCATATTATATGCATGGGTTGGGGGAATCCCGGACATCCGACTTCTCCATGTTTAATTATGTGAACTCTAACCACTAGACTACTCTAATTTTTATTTTATTTTATACGATATTGTATAATAATTCTTTTATTTAATATATTGGATTTTCGACACACATTGGTTTCTAAATTTACGACCACAAATGCTTACTAGAATCTTTAACATAAAGAAAAAACAAAAAAAAAAACGTTAGATCCGCCTTAAATTTACGTAAGAACCATAATTAATCCTTAATAATAATCTAATATATAATTTTTCATTACAATTTCCAATAGAAATATTGAATCACTATTTGTAATTTTGTTTGTTTGTGCACATTCAACGAGGACCGGTCTAAGGGCCAAGCAACCAAAACAAAGGCTTTAGGCTTCAAAATTTTAGGTTAAAAAAAAGCATTCTAAAAAATTAATTTGGTTATAAGTAAATTATATAATAGAAAAATTAAAAACATTTGCATAACATAATTTATTACTAAAAAGGTTTCGATTACCCTTCGTTATGAATTCAATCTTTAGTTTCAACAAAATTGATTTTATATAAATATTTTATTAAAAAAAATATATTTTTAAAGACCACATTACATTTTTTGCTTTAGGCCTCTTGATCTATAGGACCGGCCCTGCATCCATCAATTGATTAAGTTGCGATTTAATCCAAAATACATCACTTCATTGTTATTTTCGCTGTTCCATTTTATTTTTATTTACCATATATTCAAAAATCGTTTTAGGCTCATCATTCTCACACAAGCTTTAAAGTACTGTCATCTTTCTATATACGTGAAATTTGTTATTATTATAAAATATATTTTATAATTTCTTAAATATGTTGTATATGGTATTTAAAAATTAGATTAAAAATGTTTTTGTTTTCTATAAAATAAGGACTTTCTAAATTTAGTGTTAACATATTTTTAATAGTTTTACTAGTCATTGTAATTTTATTTGCACATAGTTTAAGTCGATGATAAAAACAATTTTTTTAAATGACCATAAACTCTTATATTCTTGAATACTTTTTTGCAGACAGTTTTAGAATATCATAAAAAAATTCATCACCAAAAATAAGCTCAAAATTTAATTTCTAGACTCATTTTGTTTACTTTTATCTTAAATTTTAAGCTATTAAAAAAATTCATATTTAATCCATCTTATGTTAAGAAAATTAAAATGTTAGTAAATAAATTTTTTATATTGTTGTAAACATGTTTGCGTTAATTTTTATTGGATTTATAGTATAAATAAACAGATTTTTACTTTAGCATGACTAAAACTGCATGAAAATTGTTGTTATAGGGTAATTAGACCATGAAATGCGTACAACGCAGGTCCAAACCAGAGCTTTGGGCTTAAATTTTTTGACTAAAAACAAAAGTTTAACTTGGTTAAAAGTATCACGTTTTATTTTATTTTATTAACTTTTTGGGGAAAGTACCTCTAATAACGAGGAGTTCGATTGGAAAGTAAGTGAATTCTAACAAAAAATTAGAAATAATGAATCGAATTCAGGTTCTCCTGAACGATTTATATTTTGATGAAGCTTATTAACCATTTTAGTTTAATCACTTGATTAATTAAAAGTATTATACATGACAACATATTTTTATATGTCTCTCTAGTTGAGTTCGTAAACATGAAGACCTCATGCCCTCTTTTCCATGTTCAACCCTTGGTATAAGAAAATTTAGTTTTTATTTTATTTTATTTGTTGGTATGTCTGCACTTTTTATTGCATTAATGCATATAAGTTCCGAACAATAACTTTTTTATAAAATTTTGATTTAATTAATATTATAGGTAGATACATTTTTTACTTTTATATTGTAACAAATTGTAATTATATTTTTTAATGAAACCAACAATATGATAAATATAATATAAATTAATTTTTATCTTTTTAAATGACACAACAATATATTATTATAGAAAATTTGTTTTAGAGTATAAATTGAAAGTGAAAAAGTCATATCCAAAACCATGTATTTCCTTTATAAAGTCTTAAGTAATTTTTAATTATATTAAAAGATCTTACATTGTTTTAGACCTCTAAACATGTTGGGTCAACTTTGAAAATGTATGCATTGCAACAACATCATTGCTTATGAATGACAAAGCAACTAATGATTTAAGTTGAAAAGAGTTTGCATCAAGGTGATCCACTCTCTCATTTTTTTTTATAGGTGCAGAATGACCGGATATTTAATAAAAGTTAGGGTAGAAGCTCGTTTATTTATTGGTTAGTCAAAAAATGCATATTTATCACTTACAATTTGTTGATGATATTTGATGATAAATTTGAGAAGTGCATCAAATTGTTTCAAGTAATAAAGCAGTAATTTATGGTCTCCACAAATTATTGTTTTCAACTCAACAATTGAACTAATTTTAATCAAAAACAAGAAATTGGAGAATTTGCGAAAACTTCTTGTTTGATTAACAAAAAAGTAAAAATACAGTGAAACTTAATGTTGAAGGCAATTAGGACATCTCTCTCCTCGTTGAGTCAACCAAGTTTCTAATACCAAATACTATTTGAGGATTATGCTCACAACACCTAACAAGTAAGTCTTATCCCTGTTACAACTAAAGGTTCCTTCATCAAACATTGCTCCCTAACTTTAACTTAGTAGTAAACTTATATTCTCACAAACATTAATTAGACTTTATATATACTAGAGTTCAGACGCGTACTCCATGCTCGTTTGTTCCATCTTCATCTTATTGGGATAATGCATAAATATGACCAACAATAGTTTTTTTTTTTTTTTTTTTTTTTTTTTTCAATTTTTTTTTTTTTTTTTTTTTTTTTTTTTTTTTTT
>Ga0099826_10000868_pt1 | contig 16461 bp, 19 predicted proteins | sample Mtrugardesep15_FD_76830 | JGI IMG/M metagenome (GOLD analysis project Ga0099826, IMG submission 76830) | Root nodule microbial communities of legume samples collected from California, USA - M. trunc garden sep15 | ecosystem: Host-associated > Plants > Roots > Nodule | place: USA: California... | reverse complement strand
TTCTGAAATTTATTCTGGATTCGTTCTTCTGGTCGAGTCAAAGCTTGATGATGATGTGGGAAATATAGAATTAGATCTGTATTTAATCTCAAAGATGGTGAAGACTTCTGTCATTTCATGTGGCCAAGTTGATTTGGATGCCGAACAGGTACTAGAATAAATAAATTTAAGGTTTGATCCGAAATAGTATAGAGCATTAATGTGATTTGTTCTGAAGGTTAAGTTGATGCTTTGTTGTTGGTTCTCTTCTAGGTGACGAAAGCAAAAGGCTTCCATGAACTTTTTTTCAACGGTTTATTCGGGAGATTGATTCGTAAGTCCACAACAGTCCAAGGGGAAAGGGAATTTTTACTGCAGAAAGACACAGAACTATTGTGGAGTCCAAAAAACTCATATTTGCTTCTACCACTTGAGAAGTCAAATGATATATGTATCAGATCTTTGCAGATACATTGGTCTGCAATCAATTCTTGCGCTTCTGCTATTGCATTTGTGAGGCAGAGATTTTCGTTGGTTATGGAAGTTTCTGATGATAACAGCAAAATCATATCACCACCATGTGATACCGATAACAGCAAAATCATATCACCACCTTGTGATACCAGTTCATCGTCGGATATGGAATGTGAAAGCACAAACATGTTTCACTTCGCCAATTGTGTTGTTGATGCTAGTAGTGTGAAAGATAATGTAGCTTTGGCCATTCATACTGGAAAAGTATATTGTATCATTGATGTAGTTGATAACTCATCCGCTGAAAGTCCTTTTGACGGGAACAGTGACAAGTCTGGAGCAGAAGACAAGATGACGTTTACACAATATTTCCAGAAAAGGTACATAATTTGTTTCATCCCACCTTCCATTGTTTTCTCTCTCTCACTTTTACTTCCCTGCCATTCTTAAATGATGAATATAGTTGACTAAACAACTCATGTTGACCAGGTATGGAATCACACTAAGACATCCAGAACAGCCTTTGTTAAGGTTGAAGCAAGGTCATAATGCGCACAATCTTTTTTTGAACGTTCCCGAGGAAGGTTGGTTTTTCCTAACTGTTCATTGGGTTATATTTTACTTACTGACGATTCAAAAACACCAACACCGACAAGCTGTAATCATTAGCGACCCACCTAAAACTGACAATGTAGAAAAGATATCACACACAAGCTCTTTTTTTAACTCAAGATATTAACTTGACAAATATAATATTCCATTGATTATGATATTTTCTTCGAGTTTGGCAGATGGTGGGGACAAGTCATCACAAGTTGGCCCGGTAGCCCCAAAAGTTCCTGTACATGTTCACATTCCACCCGAGCTTCTTTGCCTTCTTGATGTTAAAAGAGACGTGTACAAGTCAATGTACTTGCTACCATCTCTTATGTACCGTATTGAATCTTTGATGTTATCCAGTCAGCTTAGAGCAGAGATAAATGGTCACACAGACAATTTCAAGATACCTAGCTCTCTGGTTTGTCTTATACAATCTGATTTTGTGGAAAAGATACACATTCATTTGTTCTTTTATTATGATAATTTTATTTGTCTCTTCTTTTTGTCTGTTAGATTCTAGAAGCACTTACAACTTTAAGATGCTGTGAAAAGTTTTCTATGGAACGTCTTGAGTTGCTAGGAGATTCTGTTTTGAAATATGCGGTGAGCTGTCATCTCTATCTTAAATATCCTAAGAAACATGAAGGACACTTATCGTCCTTGAGACAATGGGCTGTTCGTAATTCAACCCTACACAAGCTGGGAACAGATCGCAACTTACAGGTAGTCTTAACTACAGTTATTATTTATTATTTTGCCACTGTCAAGGAGCTTAAAACTTAAATTGTTAGTAAAAATCCTTTATATATTGTCTCTGCTGCATTTAATTGTGAGAAAGCCCAAAAGGGCTTAAAATGTGGACAAAGCTCAAATCTATTATTATCTGGTGCCAATAATCAATTGAATCTACTTAAATTGAGGGATCAAGTGATGAAAATTCAATAGCCTTTGGAAAAAAATATTAAGTAACTCATTCATTAGGTGCAAGCACCGGAATGTTTTGTTTCTAACAAATATTAATCAACTCAGTGCATATTACTTTGTCATGTTTTCTGGTAGGGATATATTCGAGACTCCGCATTTGAACCGCGCCGTTGGATTGCTCCTGGACAAGACTGTATACACACTGTTCCTTGTGACTGTGGGTTGGAAACCTTAGAAGTGCCTTTAGATGTAAAGTTCCACACTGAAGATCCAAAAGTCGTGGTTGGAAAGTTGTGTGACAGGGGTCATCGCTGGATGTGCTCGAAGACTATTGCTGATTGTGTTGAAGCTCTGATAGGAGCATACTATGTAGGTGGTGGATTGGTTGCTTCACTTCACATGATGAAATGGCTTGGGATTGATTCGGGACTTGAACCGTCAATGGTTGATAAAGCCATTACTGCTGCGTCTCTCCACACATATACGCCAAAAGTAAATGAGATTGCCAGCCTTGAGGCAAAAATTGGGTACGAATTTTCGGTCAAGGGACTCTTAGTGGAGGCAACCACACATTTGTCTGAGTCAGAACATGGAACGGGCTGCTGCTATGAGGTAATTGTTAAGATTCATATATTTAGAATTATTTAGGATCTGTTTGGATTGGCTTATTGAGTTTATCTACTGGCATAATGAGACAGTTTGAGAGAGCTTATGGAAACAACTTATGTCCATATGCTGTTTTCAGCTTATTTCCATGAACTCTCCAGCATAACTTACAACAAACTACTATGGCTTATATGAAAACCATTTGACTTAATTTTATCTTTGTTATAGAAATAGTTTAAACATAAGCTCTTACATAATAAGTGATTGTGCTATAAGCGCTTAATTAAGCTGTAAAGGTCCGTTTGGATTGGCTTATTTTTGAGCTTATGAAAAATAGCGTTTGCAAATAAATAAGCTTCTATGTTAATTCATTAAGTTCTCACTAAAGAAAATTGTATCTTCATAAGTTGTTTTTTCATACACTACCTTGACAAACTTATGAATAATACATAAAAGTTTAAGTATTTGCATAAGCTAAAAAATAAGCCAATCTAAACAGGCCCTAAATAGAGCCTTGTTGAGTTTATAACTTCTGAAACTTTCTTATTTCTTTTTATTATGCATCTATATCTTATTGATTTTCTGGCAGAGGCTCGAATTCCTTGGTGACTCAGTATTGGACCTGCTCATCACATGCCATCTATTTCAGAGTCATACCGAAATTGATCCGGGAGAGTTGACTGACTTGCGTTCTGCTTCTGTGAATAATGAAAATTTTGCTCAAGCTGCTGTTAGACGAAACCTTCACCAGCACCTTCTGCATAGCTCGGGATTATTACAAAGCCAGATATTAGAATATGCGAAAGTTATTTCTGAACCAGAAGACAATGCCGTACCACTCCAAGGGATTAAAGCTCCTAAGGTTAGTTATGGTTATCATTAAGGTTATTTATAGCATAGAGTTACTTATATTCTTGTTTTAGAATTTCTCTCAAGTTAACTACCTAAAAAAAAATAAAAAATTCTCTCATGTTATGTATAGGATTGTTTAAAATATAAATTTGTCTTGGTTTGATTCAGAAATCAATAGAACTATTATTGGAATCATTTCAGTTTAATAGTTTTACTTATTACCATTACTTGTAATAGATAGATAAAATAGGCAAATTATTGAAAGCAGAATTGTTATTCAAATAATTAAAACCACAATTAACGGCTTGTTTGTTTAAGATGAAAAAAAAAATTATATGTAAACTAATCTTAAAATATGTGTTTCTATACAAATACTAGAACTTCTTTTTTAAAGTTGTGCCGTTATTTTTGTTTCAAACACAGGCACTTGGAGATCTAGTAGAGAGTATTGCTGGGGCTATACTAATTGATGCCAAGCTCGACCTGGATCAAGTGTGGAAGGTTTTCAATCCTCTGCTATCTCCAATTGTTACTCCTGAAAAACTTGAACTGCCTCCATTGCGTGAATTAATGCAATTATCTGACTCTCTCGGATATTTTGTAAAAGTAAAAGTAAGTCATGATAAGAAGGGAACCATGGAGCATGTTGAGATCCGTGTACAGTTGCCAAATGAACGATTGGTTCGAGAGGGAAAGGGACCGAATAAAAAATCTGCGAAAGGAGACGCTGCTTTTCAGTTGTTGAAGGATCTTGAGGTTTGTTATTCTCTTCTGAATGTATTCTGGACCTAGTTTATTTTTGCATGCTACTGCTATCTTTGTTAATATTTATGTTTCATTGACCATTTGGTTTATACTTGTGAATGATGCTACAGAAAAGGGGAATTTCATATAAGGGAAAAAGAGTAATGGATTACAGTATTCCCACTTGTCAAACTGAAGTCCAACCCCCAAAGCCAGTAGCAACTAAAAAGTCCAAATTGGACAAAACTAATTCAGCTGCAAATGAATCTAATGGTGATCTGAAGGACATTTCCAGTAAAGCCTCTGATACTAGTGGTTCTATTCCAGGTTCGCACCGACAATTTCGTTCCGAGTTTGATAGCAAGTCTTCTTCCGAATGAAACATAATCCACATCTGTAGAAATTTTCATTTGTACTTTCTTGTAGCATGATTTAATGCTTAGGTCAATCGATATGCATTCATATTCTTATATTATTTAGATTAACTTCATTGTTGGCTTCATGTTGTACAGTTGTTTCATCAATCAAAATGAATAAAAAGGGAGGACCCCGGAGCGAACTGTATGAAGTGTGCAAGAAAAAGTTGTGGCCATTGCCTTCCTTTGATTCAACAGAATATAAAGATAGGTAAATCTGCTAACACATTTGTACCAAGACTAGTATTTTAAATATTACTGCATGTCACGTTTTGTGGTGCTAAAGAATATAAATGTGAACCTGACGAGTATCGTTTGTAACAGAACTCTATTTGAATCGTGTAAAGGGCTGGAAGGAAGCAAAGGACTGAACTGTTTTGTGTCGAAAATAACTTTGGGCATACCAGGTTATGGTGATATAAAATGCCAAGGAGAAGCTAGAAGTGATAAGAAGAGCTCATGTGACTCTGCTGCAGTCCAAGCGCTTTATGAGTTACAACGGCTTGGAAAAATTATGATTAAGATTGATGATGGCGATGTAGAATGCCAAGGAGAAGCCACAAGTGGTATAAAGAGCTCACTTGGCTCTACTGCAGTCCAATAATCAATCTCATTTAGACTCCACCAACTAACCGACTGAATATAAAGGTAATTGAGTCCTTTGAATTGCTGCAAATTAGATGATTTGATTCACTCCGTTCGTGCTGCCTCTGCAGCAGAAAAAACAAGTGGAAGAGGAGAGGAAAGATGAAAGGAAGATAGAGATTTGATGAAGAGAAAGAATAAACGACAGATAGATAGAGGCTGTAGGGGAGGGTTTTAGGTTTTAGCAGCAATTTGGTTTAAATAGAATTAATGAATAAATTTATGAATTTTAACAAAACTTGTATAATATGAGATGATATTTGTGTTATAATTTATTTATAAATTAGGGAAATGCTAACAAGTACCCCAAGGGCACTTGTTTAGAAGTCCAAAAAAGAAACTTTTTCTTGGAAATTGTGTTCAATACATTGAAACTTCAAAAAGTAACCTTTTCTACAAGAAATTTATAAATTATGTCCTCTTCTGAATCTTTAACAAATACCCTTAGGGTGCTTGTTAGTATAACCCAATTAATTATAATGTATATTTTTGTTTGTGTTAAAATTTTATAGTTTAAGTGTGTATGATGTTTATAACAAGTTTAATCGGCTAACTAATGGTGTCACCTAAAGTAACACCAAGAATACTTGATCTGTTTCTGTTGGTTAAAGGATTAACAAATGGGTTTCTACTTTTGGACGAGTGTTTAACACTCGTATTGAACACACACAAAAAAAAAGTAATTTTGGCTCGCTTCATTGTTAACGACAGATGTATTGGACTTGTTTAATTAAACTGAACATTTTCTTGAATTTATGGCTAATAATGGTTTTTTTTTTCTTCAGCAGAAGCTAAAATTTACTTGTACATTTCTCGTTTAAAATATTTCTGATTCAAAGTAGAACAATCTTTTGTTTAGGTTCTGATTAATATAAACAGCGTAACTAAATACAAACAAAATAATTTTGCAATCAAATAATCCACGGCAAAATGGAACTATGTTACTCCTTCCTATCCACCATCTTAAAACTATGAGTTGAACACTCCAATTTTCCAAGAGGCGAGGCTGATCTGCATTTTCTCAACAGTAACATCATTTCAACAGATTTTTCCATTCCATTTACATTTTATTAAGTCACCAAATAAAAAGTGAAAACCAATTTAAACTTTTCATTCACAACAATAGACCTTCAATAATCTTTAAAAAATAATCTAAATTTACCTTTTTATGATTCCATCCGCAATAAGTAAAGAGAAATGCTATGTGTGCCAAAATCATATAGATAACCGTAACAATGAAAAACCAAAAAGTTCAAGTGGTTCGTAACTCGTACTCATACAAAAAATTTGTTAATTTTAGCATTTCAAATAAATAAATATTGTTGAATATATTGTTGAAAAGCAAAAATTAAATCCTTTCCAAGACTTGGGTGTGTATTTATCTTTTTATAGATACCCTTTTGAAGACTTGGGGTGTAAGTTATCTTTTTCCATATTTCCAATCCCCCATTTCTTGTATTCACAGTCCCCATTTTGGGCACCCTACTAAAGTGACATATTCCACCAACTCATCTTAATGTAACAGATACAATTCTTGTAAAATACAGATGCTAGCAGTTACTAGCTATTGAAACTTGCGGCTTCTAATTTACCTTATGCCCTAAGTAATAACTCATACACATTGGAGTTGTTGTCTCCACTCACACGCTTCAACATTTCAAAACTCGTACGACTACCCAAAAATTCAATTCGTTTCAACATCACATACCCACACTCCGCTGTTTCCTTACTTGAGTAAACTGATCGAAGCCTGTCCGCATGTCTTGAATCTGTATGAATCGCCACATCTATTTCAAGGCTTGACATGTTCTCCTGTCACAAAAATTGCCATATCCATTGTCTCATTAGTGACAGTTCTAGATGAATGAGAGACACGTAATAAACAATATAAGCCGTATTATAACAAATGCTAATAAGGACTGCAAGTTTCCTTTTACCTGATAAAATGCATGGATATGATCCAACACCTGAAGACATGTAAAACCGCTATGGCTGAAAAACGTTCTCGAGGAAGGGCCGATCTCGGAAAATCGGTCCACAGGGAAGAGTATGGTGAGAAAATGGTTTTTAAATATCAACTCGGATTTCTCACTGCAAAAAACCAAAATGAAATATTAAGACATAGTTACTACATCGGGAAAAAAATATACCCATCAGGCCACAAATTGAGAACAACCTTTCTGTTAGAGGACGTGTGGAGTGTGAAAATGAAGCATCTGAATCCTTCCCATCCCCTTTTGCATCAAAAAATATTGAGGTATGATTTTCATTAGGATCTTCAGCACTGAAAGAGTCTGTGTAAATAGAAGCAGTTGAAGTTGCTTCCGATATTGACCAACAGATAGAGTCCAGAAGGTTATTGGGTGTAATCGGACGGATCGGAGTCTGACAAGTCTGCAAAAGAAGGTTCAAATTAAGTTAACAATTGACTCATATTTTCAACTTTTAGTGCTTATTTAAAAAAAGATAACACACTAAAGACGGGTGGATAACCGTGCTCGAAATTAAATATTCCAATATGGAAATCCAGTTTCATAGACCAAAATGTTAAGAATGAGGAACTTTCAAAATTCTCTAATGCATACCAAATTACCAACTCAAATCACATGTATAGTGGATGAGCAAAATCAACAAACTTAGAGGTGAAGTGTGCAGCCTCTAAGACACACAATTACATGGGTATTGAAATCCAACTCCACTGAAAAGACAAAAGTAGAGGTAATCAATGTAATGCTGACCTGCATTCGACGACCACGGCGACTTCTGACACCATTTTTCGCTGAATTTACAATTTGTTGTCTTTCTTTGCAACCAATTTCACTTTTACTGCCCTGAAGATCGTCGTGGACTTTTTGCTTTACTATTTCCTGTTATGTGAATGAAATTCAGGTCACAATTCCAAGAAAATGAGGGAAGTCTAGGATGTTTTGCAAACCAAATTTGAGTGGTTTGTTGAAAATTAGCAAGTTTAATCTTGGTATTTACAATTCCAAGAAAAGGAGGGAAATCTAGGAATGTATTGAGAAATTACCTTCCCTGAAATGTCATCAAGCATCAGGCCAACTTGTCTTGCCAAATCAACAGACATGCTAACAAGCCTTTGCACTTGTTTCTCCTTAGCTGTTTTGAGAACCCACACTGGCTGAGAAATATCGTACATCAAAAAGACGCCATTGTGATATAAATAATACGGTATAGGCCTACTTATCGCATATTAATGTCTTCCAGAAGATGTACAGGGACCGTTAAAAAAATAAAAGCAAAATAAGTGGGAGGAGAAAACTGTTCGAGTTCGAGCTTCAAAAAAATTGCATGCCTCCAAAAAATTATTCTAAATGTTTAGATATAAGCATTAAATTACAATATAGAAGCACTCACTGTAATGAGGTTACTAGAGTATCCAAGATATCTTTGAATGGATGTCCCTTCAGTGACTACATGACTAACATTACAGCCAACAAACCATTGGTCCGCCAAACTAGCACCTTCTCTGGATGCAGTTTCAGCAACCTATCGAACATGTAAAGCATCTAAATGTGTCAGCCGAGAACACTTCAGTCATACGCTAGCCTAACTGAAACAGAGGAAACTGAAACCATTACAAAAATGTCTAGATATTTATTGCAATATCGCATAAACTTACCTTGTTCTGCAATTCGGATGAAATGCCTGGATCAACGTAGATGGAGCAACCAGACAAACTTGAGTCCAAACTTCTGTTAGACTCTGCACCAGAGAATCTTCGAAATTCTTCAGCATGATGATTATGCTTGATTTCATGGATTCTTGCAGGAAGACAATTTCCAGCATTTGTGTACCCGGGAAGCAGTCTAAAATCATCCAACTTCATATTGTTATCCCCATAACTCTTCAAACTATAAAGTGATTCGGTCAACCTTACTGTAGTAGACAAAATGAAAATGCATTCAAATCATAACAATCACAAATATCAGTAAGTATGATTATAATTCATAAATATCACAAGAGCCGTGTCAGGTTCCTGTATAGTGCATGACTTCAAGCACAACAGCTAACAAAAATTTAAAACGTGTCAATATAAATTAAATGAACTTAATTACCATTTTTCTTGACACTATCCACAAACCAACCCAGTGTGACAACAAAGAGGCCATTTTTTGTTCCATGCTTCAGCGCATGCTCAAATTTACGTCCGCCAAAACTGTGCTAATTGTTAAAGATTTCATGATGGTACTACGGAAATATCCATGCTGTGGAAATAGATGGCAAGCAACAACCATGATCATGGTTCATAAGAGGTGCACTGAGTATAACATAATAAGATATTGATGTGCACAGAACAGATAAATTTAGATAAACCAGTTTTGTCAATTGCGAATTGCAGAAAATAGAGGTTTGTTCAAATCCCGCTGTGCAGCAGTGCTATAGCGCCGCTACTTCACAATATTTTGTACTAAATAGTGTATCACAGAACAATAGTGGTCTGTTCAAATTCGGCTATGCGATAGCGCTACAGTACCGCTATAGCCACTATTTAACAATACCGAGATAAAGTAGAAATACTGATATGGAACCAAAATTACTTCTCTCGCAACCAAAAAAGTTAAGCAAACAATTTTCAGTATTTAACAGAACTTTTTTCCAATGTGTTCATGTAAGTATATGTAAATCACATCCTCCTACTACAGCATCATGCTCATGCTATTATTATATAGGAAAATTCAAGATAATTTACAAGGAAAGGATATCTGAACCACCAAATGAGTACATTGAGGATGCAGATTGGGGCTATACTGGCCACCTAATCTCTCAGTTGCCTCCATGACCTGATTCCTTGCTTCTGCCAAAAAGCCAGTTCAAAGAATAACGTTAACAACATCACAGTATGAATATCAATTATCAGTTCAATATCTATTAGAAAAATACACCTTTTCAAGCTCAAGTATATTAACATGCTATGAAAGCAATTTTGTAGAATTTAGGCAATGACTTGAAGTAAGAGAAGAAAAATGAAACGAAATCCAATCAATCATAGAAGAAATGAATCCACACCTTTAGATAAACCAGTAACACATATAACAAGACCAGCAAAAGGAGCATTTGATGGCAATTGCGGAGAGGATGAAACAGGAGACATTTGGTCCAATGGTTGAAGAGTTCTGATTGAAGACGAAAACAGCCTCGAACACCCTTTGCCACTCACAACTTCAACTCTACCCTCACCACCCATAACTGTTACCACCACTAAAACAGTGAACAACACAAGATTTTAAAACAAAAGCTTCTCTTCATCACCAAGCAATTAAAAATCTATACAACTTATATGCATAACTTAGGAAAAACAATTCCTCATTGACCAAAAAAAACAATTTTTAATATTTCATTAGCAATATATCATTATTGCAGAACAAACCCAATTTGGAAAAAGTGAAATTTTTCAACAAATTGGGAAAATTAAGAGGAAAGAGAGGGTAAAAGGGGAATCTGGACAAAAGGGGTTATAGAATTGGAGACAAAGAATGAATTTTTAGGTAGTAAAAAATGTGGGTTTGTTTGTGTATGTTTATGGAGTGTGCAGAAGAAGTAAAGGACAATAAGAAAAGGGAATTTTTTTGAATATTGTGCTGTGATATGAGGAAGAGTCACAATCAAAATTTCAATCTTCTTTTTGTGTGTGATTCCATTTTGGTAATAAACAAAAACAGTGCTTTTTTGTGAATTGGAATAGCATAGCATGTGATGTGTGAAGAGAGAGAAAAGAAAAGAAAAGAAAAGTGGGTCAAAGATAATGAGTAACGGGAACCATGCTTGTGTTTGGGTTGAAATTGAAAGGAAACGGAAAGTAGCAGAGAGAGAGAGAGAGATTCTGGAATTATCTTAAAGTGAGCGCAAAGGGGAGAATGAGAGCTTTACCTGGGTCTGAGTGATGCTTCAACTTCAACCATGATCGGAGATGATGATAATGCTTAGAAACAAGCAAGCAGGGGGAAGCAATTTCAAATATTGAATCAATGTCGTTGTCATGTCATGGACCCTTCTCTATTATTTTCATATTTTATTTAGATTTGAATAAGTTTTTAATTATGTAAAAAAAATGGTTGATTTTTTACTAATCCAAAAAAATAAAATAAGAATGGTTATTTTCTTTTTTAGGGAAAAATAAGAATAGTTATTGTGAAATTGATTCGGTTATTCTATAAGATCTAATCAACTGACAGTGTTAGTATTTTTAAGATATGTTTGACACCTTCATTCGAGTTTGAGTATAAGATCTTGAAGTTGTGTGTAAGTTTTAAGTGGTGTTTATTACTTATCTATCGGCCAAAAAAAGTATCCATTTAATTTAACTTTGATTTTCTTATGTTCTTCTATTTTAGCTAATTATATTTTGAGAGTGTTGATCCCTAAACATAGATATCTATATCTCCCTCAACCATGATATAAACTTATGATTTATCACGTTGTCTAATCTCTTCGGTTAGATACAACACTCGATGGTCTTTTTAATATTATTTTATTCTTTATTTTAAAGGATAAAAACAAAACAACAATGATTAAAAGCAAAAAATTGCATGGATTAAAAACGGGAAAAAAACTTGAAGGGGAATCAAACAAAAAATATTGATGAGAATGAAAATAAAAAGGAAGTACTCATCATTCGAACCCAAAAAAATCAAATATTTTATTTAATAGACAGTACTAATTTATTTATACAGTAAAATTAAGATTTACGACTAACGAAAGGAATCAATTCTCCGGATTCAAACGTCATAATTTTCCCTTCTATATTAGTTACCACACATTTCCACCCAAACCAACATGGTTGGGTTTTTGGGTCTAAAAAAAGAGATTGAAATATCATAATTTGGCAAACTAATGTTCAAATTATGATTGGAAGAAGTATCAAATTTTAATGTCTAACTTGTCTTAAGTAGGATTATCTTTAGAGTCTTGGGGAACAAGGTTTATTATATACATTAAAAAAATTGAATGAATGACATGACAAAATGTTTATATAATATTTCAATTGCACCTAATTCATTTTATTTTAAGACACATTTTATAGTGTTTTTAATTTAAAAAAGAAAAATAATTAATCCCCTCTAAAATTCAATTGCAAACAAAAGTAATAGATACATTATAATAACTATGTGTTTGTTAAAGTAATAAAGAAAAATAATCTCACTTTTTATTTTAATCACTTAAGAGATCTAAATCCTTTTTTTAAAATACACCATCCCCTATTCAACAAATGAGATATAAGACTAAAATGCACATGAAGGGGTCCATTTTTGGTGCCGTATGTGTAGATGGTTAACTATTTGCTTAAAAGTCAAAAGTCAACTTCGTATATGTATACCCTGTCAAAAAAGAAAACTTCATATTTATATAAATAAAGGAATCAATTAACCATATTGTGCACATATTCTGTTATGCTTTTAAAATTCTTATCACAGTCACAACTTATTTTTGTAATTTAGGCAATAGTTAAAAATTATTACAATCGTTATGCTTGAAATCCTTTTTGCACACAGATGTGTCTTTGTCAAGCAATTGAAATATAAAGGCCAAGAAGTTGCATATATAGATAATTAACAGGACCACCCTCAGGCCTCAACAGTGATGACTGAGATGGTAATAGGAAAAAGCACGTACGTTTGTAGTTGGCATTACACCCATGAGCTGTGAACTTGTGACATGACTTCCCTTCACCCTCGTTGTCTTCTTTCTTACGGATACCTTTCCCTTTCCAAGCCCTAATCCTTAATTTAAGTACATTTGCTTCCGTTAAGATCTATCTAATCTAATTGTTTATTCAGTTCATATGCGAGTGACATGCGTAAGTGTAAAATATGGGCATCTACAATGGTCTTTCCCCTATTTAACATCCAAAAAATTCATTTTTGTGTCGGCGCTTATTTTGAAGGGTGTATTTTAAAGGACATTCACTCTCTTCGTTATTATTTTTTTGAGTTTTACTTGATTATTCTTTTAAAACTAATGAATATTATTGAAAAGTAATGACATAATCTATGTGTGGTTTAGAGTTAGAATTGTTTGTTATTCTTGTGGCCCATTGCAAAACCATCGTGATATTTAGAAGTTGCTATTTGGAGCTTTGCATTTAGCATGTGGTCATACTGCAAAATTGAAATTTTCCAAAACACATGCATAGATGATAGAGTTATTGTGGGACACATTTGCTAAAAAAAAAAATATGTGAAGTGTTTGGTTGTAGGAATTTTTTTATGTAGGAATTTACTCTAAAGGGAGTCTTTTTAGAAATTCTCAAAGGTTTGCAAGGACGGATGCAGGTGCACAAGGGTGTAGGCTTGTGCCTGCACTAAATTTTGAGATTTTGTTTTTTAGGTGGTAGTAATATAGTAATATATAGTTATAGTTGAAATGGTGACTAAATGGCCCACACAAAACACACAATACTTTTTTATTTGCACACATAAACACACACTTTGACACATAAAATATAATATATATTTATATATGTTTATTTAATGTTTCAAATTTATATATATGTGGTGCCCCACTTTCCAAAAATTTTGGATCCGTCACCGAAGATTTGAGTTGTCCAAAATCTAAGAGGAGATTTGGAAATAGTTTTCAACCAGCAATAGACGCGCCTTGGCTCGTTAGTTGCGTTATTGCCCCAAATGCAAAGAATTGTTGTAGGAATCGAATGTTTAAGAAATAATGTGAACATATGATACCATTTAAGCATCTAAATGGAAGGAGTTTCATTGTTGATCTTTGCTAATAGAATAGCAATACACTAAACATAAACAAATCTATCTACAGTGTTACAGCAGAGAATTCGTAGACTTGTGTTACTCATGGCCAAAGGCTACGCTACAATATGCATTGCCAAAGTTATCTATCTATTAGTGCCCTAATAATGGATGGAGACATCAATGGTTCAAACGCCCTAAGCTGAAAAGATGGGAGGGAGAACAAAGAAGGAAAATAAAAGGCGAGAAGAGTCAACGAAAATGTTAACATCAAGTGACAAATAGGGACACACTTTGTAGAATAATGATAAGAAGACTGTACAATAAACATATATTTAACTTAATTAATTAGACATTACTTATAAAACCAAAACCAAAACCAAAATTCAGGCTCAACTCAGTAAAATAACTAATTAAGTTAAATATATTTTCACAGTTGACAGAAGAATAGCTTTCGATTTTGAGTGGTTACATTACATATCAAATTCCAATATTCACAGTTAACAGTTAACACCACTTACTCCCATTCCTATAGGTTTAGTGTTTAGAATCTAGGCCTTGCTTTGCAGCTCTGTACAAATGTGACCTATACATGCCTTGAATTGATTGCTATACATGATTTTCTCAAAATAGAGAAAATCTTACATTTGAACTAAAATTCCCCATACCCCTACCCTACAAACCATGTGAATTTCCAAAAACGTTTTTTTTCTTTTTCTTGAAGTATATAAAAGTAGAACTAATATTCATTTTCTGATAATTTGAAATTCTAAAACATAAAGATGTTCCAAAATATTTTACTTAATGAGTCCAATTTCACATTTTGAAAAATTCAGAATATGAATTTTTTGCACATAAAAGCTCTCGTCCTTGCGCATGTGAAGCTGACACTACACCTAAAAGTTTGAGGAATAAAATGTGGATCTTAATGTTCCAAATTTTTCATTCTTTGAAAAATAGTGAACATCAAGTTTTCACACTTAGAATTAAGCCAAAAGCATTGTTTACACCTAAAAATCTGGGGAAAGTATCAATCATTCAATCAAAAAAGGAAAGGGTCAAATTATGGAATTTTGGATTTTTACATTTGAAAAAATTTCTGAGTGCAAATTATTTACGTTTAAGAAAAAACAAAAAAAGAAACAATGGTGTAGACTAAGTCAACACTAAAAAAAAAAAGGTAATGTATCTTAAAGAATGTTCTGAATTTTTCACTTTTGTGAGATATTGAGTACTGAGTAAAATTCTTAAAATGTATTTACATTAGGGGTTTCAAAATGTCAGATTCATTAACGCTAATGCTCAAACGATGGACGGTAGAGAAAGATGATTGGCTGTATTTTGAGGGTAAAATAGGGAAAATACTTAGAATCAACGCATATTTTTCATATGTTCTGCATTTTTTCAAAAACCCAATCCAATCTCACAAAAAATTAAACACCTGGAAGAGAGTAGAAAGGATTGGAATAGAGTTTTAGGGAGATGGTGATTCTTTGTTATATTTGGAGTATTGTGAATACTTGTATGAATTGACTTAGTCCGGAGAGTATAAATGTGAGTATGAGTCATTGAATTGGGAATTTGAGATGAATCATTAATTGACGCAATTTTGCCTCACTAGTTTTTGGGTTTATGTGAAACCATCATGAAGATTTGGGAATTGGATGACAAATGATATAATAAGACACAAAAATAATGAGTGACTTTATAGCAACTATAATTCCAAGCTTAGAATCGGATTTAGGGCATTGGTCTAACTTTTTTGTATATCAAGCCAAGTTTGTTTCATTTTGTACAACAGGCATGTTTGTTGATCACAATTTTTGAACAATCCTTCGAGAAGACAAATGGAAAAGATTAGAAATAAATATGTAAAACCAGTAGTCCATGATAACACAGACCTGTAAAACAATAATCAGACAACAAATTTCTTCTAGCATTCAAGTGCTAAGATGGCAAAGTATGGTGAGTTAACAGACTTGAGTCTGAAAGGGGACTACAAAAACTGTCTTGTGTTCAAATTTATGAGAAAAAAGGGAATTCCTTTATCAAAAAAGAAACATAAAAACTACAAAATTGGGTCTACAAAGATGAACACAAAGGACACTGCCCAACTAGCTACTAGGATACTTCGTCGCCTCACTCTAGAAAACATGGCTAATACTCCTCAACTTGAAGGATCTCTTTGGTAACATCAACTATTTCCTCGACTTCAATGTCCTTTGCTTCATATTCCTCTTCCTCGTCACTAGCTTCTCCGTCCCTCAGATTTTCCCTCTCTAGCTTCTCTTCTTCATGCAACAGCTTCCATTCATTGGCCCACTTGTCCCAATCTTCTTTCAAGATCCTACGCTTCTCACGCTCTTGCTCACTAAGCAGCAATGAAACATCTTGGTCTTCAGCTTCATATTTCTTACTATACTTCTTCAAGTTCTTTGCAATCTCTTCCTCCTTCTCAGCAGTCAAGAAAGAGGCTGGTCTGGGTCTCCATAAGAACT
>Ga0099826_10000867_pt1 | contig 16463 bp, 7 predicted proteins | sample Mtrugardesep15_FD_76830 | JGI IMG/M metagenome (GOLD analysis project Ga0099826, IMG submission 76830) | Root nodule microbial communities of legume samples collected from California, USA - M. trunc garden sep15 | ecosystem: Host-associated > Plants > Roots > Nodule | place: USA: California... | reverse complement strand
CCTCTGAAGTCTAAAACCTAAAATGATAAAATAATTTAAATGAAGAGAAACAATGGAATAAAAAATTCACTTCAAAGATATGTATATTCCCTTTATATATAAGATATGCATACATTTTGACATATATTTTACTTTACTTTTTTAATAAATATTATAAATATAAATTAAAATGTATATTAAAAAAAGGTCAGCACTAATTTTCCCGTGCATGGCACGGGTTTCAAACTAGTTTATAAACATATGTGATGAAAGAATAGTTTTCTTTCTCATATATTTAAAAAAACAGTAATTTCTCTTAATTAGATATAAAACAACAACACATAACAAGATTTTGCCAATTATTTTTTTTACCTAATTTGCTAGTTACAGGATGTGATTAAAATTATTATCTTATGTTTCTTTGTAGTCTACCTTCTTAAATGGTTGGCAGTGGCTCCCGGATCCTTCAGGGGTACTCAGTTTATGGTGGATATGTTCACTACTCAGGAGCACCCGCCTGAGTGTTTAGCCTCAGATTTCATTTGGCACAAACAGGTTCCGTTGAAGGTCTTCATTTTCGCGTGGCGGTTGCTTCGTGATCGATTACCAACTAAGGTGAATTTGGCGAGGTGCAGTATCATTCCTATAGTAGATTGGTTTTGTGTGGCTGGTTGCGGTCTTGAGAAGGATGTTCAACATTTGTTCCTCTTGTGTAGCACTTTTGGTACTCTGTGGCAGCTAGTGCGGTCGTTGATCAGTTTTGATGGTGCAAATTCTCAGGTGATTACAGATCATTTCCAACAGTTTATTTATTATACATATGGTCTGAAATTGCGACGGTATTTTCTTCAGTTGATTTGGCTACTGTGCGCTTGAATTGTGTAGAATGAATGTAACAACAAGTTATTTAAGCAGAAAGAAAACACTATGTTTCCATTATTAGAAAAGGTTAAGTCTTATTTTTTATGGTGACTTCAAGCTAAGAATGTCCGTTTTGTTTTTGGGACTCATATGTGGTGGTCGAGCCGACTTGTATGTTTGGGCATTAACTGATTTGTAACTGTATTCAGATGCTGACTTTGTAAATTCTTCGTGGTCTCTTTAGTACACTTTGTGCTGAAGAGATTGCGTGTCAGTGTTTATATATATCAATTTTGCTTGTTTAAAAAAAGAATGTGATTAAAGTTGGTTTTATTTTTATTTTTATAGTGACTAGCTTATGATAATGATATTAAAGTGAGATATTTATTTTTATAAACTTTTTCAAATCTTATCTTTATTTAATGCGTGATTTGAGTTTTTTCTCCGTTGAGTCTGGTGTGCGAATGTAAACGATAAATAATTTTTGGTTTTTATGTTAAACTTAATTTTACATACTTTTTCAGATTTCGTTTCTATTCAATATGAGATTTAAGGTTTTTCCAATAAGGATAAATTAAAGAATAAATGAGTAAATTATATTAGGGTAACAAAACAACCATACTAGTTGAATTTCAAGATGTTTTGAAGGCCATAAAAAAAAGTTGAACAAAGAGGAATTGAATAAGCTCTTCTCCCTGCCTCAAAATATAAAGATATGCTCTTTTTCAGGCTCTTGGTTGTCTCCAAACAACTATCTCTCACACTTGTCTTTTCTTTTTTGATTTAGGCTTTTGCTGCATTTATCTTATTTCTCCAACATTTGGACCGCCAAATAAGAATCAAAATTTGGGATGAATCTAATATGATAGTTGCGCCCATGGGGATAAATTCTATATGCATCTTTGAGTAATTAAACCAATTTTGTGATTTTCCCCCTAAAATACAAAACAATATTTTCATGGATATATAGAATCTCTTTGTATGACATGGTACAAATAAAATGCTAGCCACAAAGAAAAGAAAAAGAGTACTATGGAGCTGTCCTCTTTCACCATATGTTTTTGTCTTCTCTTATCACGATAAGAAAGTTAAAGCCTGATTGAGATATGATCCCATTAATGTCGACTTTGTGTAGCATGATACGTTCCTAATTTTGTTGTATACACATATGGCTATAAACTTTAAATGTTTTTTCTTTTCTTTTTCTAGAGAAAGGAACTTATAATGTTGAAATGAACTTCTTGTGTAGTTGTGCGACATTCGGCTACATAAAGACCTAAATGGAGTCTAATGTTAACGACCATTGTCAAGGTATAGGCAAATGAGATAATTTCTTAAGAGCATTTTCAATACACCTCTACATTTTAAGTGCTTAAATGCATGACAGATATGGGCACCATCCATTTATAATTTTTTTAAGGATATTACTTAATAAATATTCAATCTATTCAACTCAGTACAAGAAAAAAAAAAGACTTAAATATATTTTTAGTCCATCTATTTGTTACCAATAGAGTTAAATAATAATTAACAAGGAAGAAGTGTAAATATCAATAGTTTGTTTATCCAATTTGTCTCAGATTGACCTACATCCATGGGAAGAACATACATATCTCCAATCCACAACCAATGAAATTTTAACAAAGAGATACAACAGTTATAAACAATTAGCTTCAACAAAAACCCTAATTTCTTTCATTTTTCTAATCTTTTCCCTTAAATAAGATATTCAAATATTTTTTCAAAATGTTTGTAAAGGATGATTTCTCAACCCAAGATTCTACCACACAAAATGTTATCCAAACAACAACAATAATTTGGTGATTTAATGTCAATTTTAACTCAAAATCACTCATCTGAATTATTTTTCTTTCTTTTGTAGTTAAATAAGTGATTTCTACCTATTTTCAATCTTATTTTGTTTGTTTTTGTGATTTTGTAGTCTTTGCACGACTCAGTTTGTTTTGATTTCTCTTCTTTATGCAACACATTTTTTCTTTTCCGTCTTAGTGTAGTGCTTATTTGATTCAGGTAAAAATTAACTTTGAATAATTGCATATTCAATTAATGACTTTGGTGTAGTCAAAATTGTAGATCTGGAGACATGAAATATTCGAGAGACTTTGAATGTATACTCTATCATTTTATTCTATTAACATATGGATGTTGCGAATTTGTTAGCAAATTCATTATTTTTATTTTTAGCGACTTTGAATAAACATCGTTTATTTTTGAAAAAAAAATTAAGATTTTACCAAAATAGCACCAAATTTCTAAGAATTTTCGCTGATTCTACCAAAATACTTTTTGACTCCTAAGAATTTATCTTTTTGATAAACCCTAAAATTGCCCAAAAAACGGTGTTAATAGTTATTTTTGGACGATTTTTTTACATTATATTTTTTGAAACGAATTGGGTCATTTTTGGATTTCCAACTTTATATTTTCCTAAAATAGAATTGACACTCTAACCACTTTTGTGACAGCAAATATCAACGAAAATATTGCACGTGTACATGTTTTTGCCAAATTAAGAAGTCAAAAAGTGTGGCTTCCCATCTGTGTCTTGTTAGTCTGATCAATTAATTTTGTATAAGTTCATTCAGTATTGAAAGTTGCAGTTTAATCACTTTCAATTCTTTTTGGGTTGCATATGTTACGGAACTACGGAAGTTGTCCTTATATTTTGGCCCTTTACGTTGTCTTTACTTTCCCAGCTAGCTTCTTCTTTTATCTTTGGCATGATATATGTACCATTTTGCTAGCTTTTGTTCGTAGCATCTAGCATGTGTTCTTAGTGGGGGTATTATTAGTGATATGTGTAGTCTGCATTAGATGAATCTTACAACCATGAAATGCGTGAGCAGCTAGCTGCTCTGATTTAACGAGAGGGAAGAATATAGTTATCTATATTCCATTATTGAGGGTGGAAACAAGCTGGATAAAGCTAGTTTGTAAGGTCTCTAAATCTTTTTTTTTTTTAAGGGGAAATCTAATATTGTTAAAAAATTAAATGTCCACATCTATAATATGTTAGTCTACGTAAAAACTTAATTCACATTAATGTATTTAAAGATGTGAATCCATATGTAAGATTACATCTTTAAATACATTAACTCACATTAAGTTTTCACATTAATCTAATATTGATGGTATAGGTTTGAGATCTCGAACTAATTTACCCTCTTTATAACTTAGATTTAAATCCTCCATATGCTAATAATTCTTATGTTGGACCTTGACATTGTAAATTGGTAATTGTAAAGAAGTTTATATCATTGTCAATGTTGACAAATCTCTTGTATATATCTCTCTATGTATGTATATGATAATGACAATTTTATTATTTAATCAAATGTTCTTCAATTTTTTTTTTATTTAATCAAATGTTCAAAATATAAGTAAAACACTTTCGAAAATGATAGTTATTTTAGTTTCTTTGGATTTTCATGTCACATATATAAGATTATGACCCTTTTGAATTTGCATATACATTACATGTAAAATATTCATTATTGTTGATTATCTTGACGGAGGGACGAAACTCGATGTTTGTAAATACAGAAACGTTTTAGCTACTTCGTATAATGTGTGTAGTCTTGAGTTCAAATCCCGACAAATCTAACAACTAATTCATTAAACATTCATCATTAAATAAAAATAAACGTAGCCCATAGGCATAAACACTTTTTTTATAATGGATTAGGAAATTTTGAATGGTCAAACTATCAATGTGTTTGTGTATGTGTGTGAATGCAGCAGGTATACTTCCAATGGTTCAAAAACAACATTAGCTTCTGGTGTTGGACACGCGTCAGTGTCTGATATCGACACCAATACGACACCTATGATTATATTGAATTTGTCATTTTTTTTAAAATTATTATCAGTGTTGATATATCGGTGTCCGTGTCGTGTCCGGTGTCTGTACTTCATAGGCAATTAGTGTTTGGTGATTATATTAAAAACAAAAGTATTAGGCAGAGTAGAATAACTTGTTTGAAGTGATCATGATGGTTGATAGCATTTGGTCTAATTGTTGAATCAGATTTTTGGACGGTAGAAGTTATGTTGTGTGTATTATGTTTGATGATGTTGAATCATTGGTTGTGCTGTGTATGATTCCTAACTCATGTCTAACTTGTAACATTTGTTGGCTTTGAAAGGTAAAATTTACAGGCACTTCCGATATACCTAGACAAGTTGTTCAATAAGCTTGTTGTTATCATTCTCTGTGATTTTTGTCCTGTTTTTTTGTATGTTTCACAGTTCTTAGGGTTTAGCATCAATATTTGCATCCAATGAATATTATAGACATTCCTTTTGGCCGAAATAGGGGTCATTAACCTTTTATCTTTTAAGTCTAATAATTTTCATATTATTGGTTTCAGCTCAGTTTATAGATTGATTGTTTGATTCTAATGATGCCTCGAGTGTTTCCTTTTCTCACTGATATCTGTCCAGGTTCTAGACTGGTTATTAGGTCACAATGAGGCGTTATTTAGGCGAGCACAACTAAAAGTTATTGTCACCATCCATAGTAAGGAGATAAAATAACATATTATTATACTTGTGATTTAAATTAAAATCGATCACTGAGTTTCCTAAGGTTATGAAAATATATTACCATATAGTTATTGGTGTTTGATTCATAAATGTTAGATTTCTTGTTTCCAGGCTGGTAAAAGGGGTGAGCTTATGTATGATGAGACAACAATTATCAATGGAGCACTATAATTGACTGAAAAAGTATACACTACAATCCATCCAATATATGATGTTGAATGTCAACCTATATTATTCATGTTTCATTATGTGACAATAGAATACAATTTGCAATTTATGTGACTCAATGCATTAATGTTTGAAGTTTCTCACCTATTTAGAATTTAAATGCACATTGATGATGATGAAATGTGCAACCATGTGAAGGTTTCTTCATGAATCTGGTAATTTCTAGCTAGTTAGTGTCTTGAATTTGGGGATGCTAGGAAGTCAAGGGGTGCAGAAATGAGTAAGGAAACAGGGTCTATTAAGAGGTCTTTTGAAATAGTTTATTTGGGCTTGTCGTATGACATAAATAGTTTGGAAGAACTTATAAAAATACGAAGATTGTTATTCTCACATCCATTGTTTTCTAGAAACACATGAAAATGACTAAAAACATTCAAGTGGTAGTTAACTACCGCTGACTTATAACTAGAAAACTGACGGTAGTTAATTACCACTGGGTTTTTTTGATCATTTCCATGTCTTTCTAGGAAACAATGGATGTGAAAACAACAAGTGTCTAAAAATATCTTATTCCTAAAATTTGTATTTATCTCATTTTTTATTCCTCAAGTTAACTTATAGAAATAAACTTTGTAGAGTTTAAAGCTCATCCTCCGTTAGATTGTAAAACAAAATATATAAAAACACTTATTGATAAGTTGTTATTGAATAAAATGCTAAATAAATTTGTTTACCTCCCTCCCACCCAAGTTGTTTATGAGGTATACCAATGATGAATTGTTTAGGAGAATTGAGTTCGATTTCTGAATAAAACAATTTTTTATCAGACTTTACTTGTGTATCGACCAAACTTCATATTACTAAGGCTCCATTTCTTAAGAATCGGAGGGTTAACACTAAAAAGCAGTGTCTTATTGGTTCAAATTAGACCATTTACATCCGGTGATGTGTGCTTTCTAAATAATGCAGTGTCCTTCATTTTTGAGTTTCTCTAGTTACCTTGTTATTAATTTTCATGCTGAATCTTGTTTAGGAATGGTAGTTGGTATGGTTTGTTTAGGATACCTGGGTATTCACGCCTGCATCCACATTCATGATTAAGACTTGTACCTGAACTCATGCCAATGTAGACTGGGGGCTTTCATATCCAATAACCATATTTAATAGACATCCATTTACTTGAAGTATTTGACCCATTACATACATTAACAAAATCTAAATATGAAATGTTAACTGTGGAAAGTGGAATGCAGAGTTACTTGTTAAATTAATGAGTAATAATAGGAAGGTCGTCAACATTAACGATTTTTTTCAATTATATCATCTAATTAAAGCAATTTTATCATTTTCAATTCCACATATTATATTTTGCATTCATAGTAATGATAAATACACCAATACTTTTTTTTTTTACAAAATAAATACACCAATACTTAATAATGTTACTTTAGTAAAAATACATTTCTCTCTTTAATTTATCCACTTAAGTTAATACGTGTGAAATGGTTAAATAAGTCACTTATTTTGAGACAGAAGTGAATATAAGACATAATCCTTCGTAGTCATTTGATTTTTCAAATAGCAGGGGCAAGTGGAATTTTTTAATAACCTTTTCTATGTTCGGTTAAATTTTTCCTTTTATCAATTATGTCTATATGCCCTTTATTTTTGTTCAAAAAACATTTGATTTATCATAACATATTTTTGGATGGTACAAACCTATTAAATAGAACATAACTTTTGATCCCTTTTTGTATTCAGAAAAATATGCATTGTTGTGCAAGCTTAGTGAGCTAATGTTGTATGGATTTCTGTTGTAACTTTGCAACATTAGAATAATTATAAGAAGGAAGATGAGACACATAATGGAATATTTGATATTTTAATCATCTATGCTTTGTTATGTATGTGTATTAGTGACAATCACAATCGTGCGTTTGGATCCCTTTTACCGTGAACACAAGAAGTTGATAATACTAGCTCTAGCAAAAACGTGTGTCTACTATCCTTAAACGTTGAAACCAACAAATGCTTAGTGTATTTGTTGTGACACTTTCCATCCTCCAATGGCCCCCCGCACCTTACCATACGAATGTATTGTAGGTGTTTGGGTCGTGACTGCCAGTGGCTGGTCCGAAAAACACAAAAAAGTAAGTGTTTGTTTTGGCGGTGGAGGCATGTCAAACGCGCCCCCTGAAACGTGTGGCAGTGACATACGAACGCAAAACCAAACACGTACAAAATCCAGGTGTCCTATCTGATAAACACCATTTTACACTAAAGAAAGTAAGAAACTATGACAATAGAGTGATGATGATGGAAAATGCAGAGTAGCTTTTCTGATAAACACCATTTTAATCTGAATATTAGTATGATTTTAAGCAAACCACAGGACACAACAGTTGCTTTTGTGAGGAATTCAAGCCGTTGAAAAAACAGGACCAGCTTTTAGTAGCTCAACAAGAGTTTGTGAATGTCTTGACCAAGGGATAATGTTTTCCTAAGATTTTATAAGTAAATTTATTCATTATCACCCATTTACACAACTTTTCACAATTATAAAAGGGTATTTTTAATGAAAAGAACAATTTTTACTAATTTTCAATGAATTGAATACACTATTTTCTAAACAATATTTCTATTTTTTAATTTTTAGTATATGCCTTTTTGAGCACTTGTTAGGACAAATAGTAGCAGAAGTGCCGTAGGTTTGCCAATTCAACTTATTAAACATTTTGCTATATGTATAAAAGATTTAGATTGAGTCTCAACAAGAAAGAAGATTTGAAATGAAAAAGGATTATGCATAGATTTTCTCAAATACATATATATCGACAATGATCATAAGTTTTCTCATCAAATAAAACAAAATTCACAATTACAAAAGTATGTTAGACTCGAGTGTCCAAACAAAATTAAAAACAAGAAAAATCGAAGTAGAGCCACGATTTTCATGCTTGTCTGCCACTAAAAGAAAGTGTGTAGCATCTTATAAAGAAGCTACACTTTGAAGGAGTGAGTCAAAGCACTCTTGAAGGCGATTCTTCAACGTGATCCCAAACATACTAGAAGTTATCTACAAGAGTAGATGTAGGTTTTGATTGACGGTAAATTTGATAAAATCACGATGTACCATTGTAACTTTGGTAAAAGTTATATTACCTTGATTTTGTCGGTCACTCTTGATTTCTTACTCTTAACTCTTAAGTATCATCAAGGTCACTCTTGCCACATTAGAAGAATGACCATACACCTCCACATGATATAAAATCTTGTTTTCTGCTCCCTTAATTGCCTTGACCACCTTTTGCATAACTGAGACTTTGGAAATTTCATTGAGAAGAAGTGTCCTGCCAAATATAGCCTAGACAACAAAAACGTTCTTTTAGCTCCTTTGAACTTGATATAATATTTATATATATAGAAGAAATAATGTTGTGGAGGAGAGAGTATATAGTTGGTGACTTGAAAACGGCCTAATAATGGAATTGTATTTGTAGATGCCAAAGTGGTCTATATGACACTGTCCTTGTTGCCAAATCATCCAAGAAAGGGACCTGCTGCAACACATCCTAATAGGAGTGGCCAACCCTCCCTGTCCCTATTACGTACCCTATATGTTATCTATCCCTCTAACTTAATTTGTAGAATATTAAAAAAAAAAAAGTATCTTGGATGGATAGTTTCGATATTGCCAAGCCAAATATACTTTATGTATCATCGGACCACAAATTAATACATCGTTCACCAAGGATTTCACCTGTGATAGAGAAACAACCTTAGCTATAGTTAGCTTGATTTGATTAATTGTACGATTTTTATTATATTGCAGGTTGTGAGTTCTGACTAATAACTTTATAGAAGATGAAGTAATGTATCATGTACTAGTGAAAATTTAGAATTGAAATGTTGAATTTACCAAGTAAGCATACATAATTACATACCAATGGTGCTATAACTAAGTTTCTAATTATACCATTTAGAAAAAAGGTAATTGACTTCTAATTATTATTAATAATCCTGTCTAAGTAAAAGTAATTTCTACTGGAATTAGTTGGTTTTAAAAAACATTCAAGTTGTGAGACATGACAGAAGCAAAGAATTATGCCATAACATATATGTTTGACTATATATGCATTTTTTCCTTCATTTGTATGTTTTTGAGACCACACAACAAATACTAAAACCAAGAACTGCTAGGGGGAGGTGATATATATATATATATATATATATATATATATATATATATATATATATATATATAGAGAGAGAGAGAGAGAGAGAGAGAGAGAGAGAGAGGAGATTTTACATTTCTAGGTTGGTTTTCAACCACTTGATCTTTATTACAAACAAATTCATTTACTAGTACTACTATATGCTATAGTGACTATGCTCAACAGTCAAATACTACAATCCATTGAGCTAGCTAAGTAGATACATATATATAACACCTAAAACTAAAAGGTGATTATGAGAATACTAAAAAAGTGCTTATGACTAAGCATACTTATGCCAATTAAGAAGCATAGAGATGCAAATCCTCATAATATAAATCTTCCCTTGTTGTTGCCTCACCATTCTTCTCCACTTGGCAAATCTTTTACTCATGCATCCCATCATTTTTTGAGTCTCTAAAATTGCTCAAACTAGTAACCCTTGACACACAATTTATTGAAGATAAAAAATCCCATGGTAGGAAACAACGTGCTTATTGAATCCACATTTGAAATATCCAATGCCAAGGCTCCACTTGTTCTTATATTTGACACAAATACACATGCTTTCTATATTTCCAAATATCATAAATGCATAGTTTTCAGTTAAATCATGCCGGCAATTAGTGGCTGTCACTTCTTTTAAAAGTGTTTAATAAAGTACAAAAAAATTGTCACACTTATCTTAAATAGTGCCTAACCTCACATCATTTATCATTTCAAAACCTTAGGGGCCTCATTAACATATGCTTCTACAAGTAGTTCAAATGAGGGACACATGTGAAGACTTGTTTTATAGCACATAATTTGGTATAATTCCAACAAACTTCACGTGAGCACATCATCATTCACCCTCTTGAATCATAATGAGGAAGTGCTCTTAATGAGGAAGTGCTCTTGTTCAAGCATGTGACTTGTAAGCTTGTCAAATTATGTCTCATTTTGATGGAAAATATTGCATCTTATCTTAAAGAAGAAAGTATCAAAGATAAGATTCTTATTATTAAAACTAGTATTTGTGGACCTTAGGGTTTGATGTAAAGATATTAAGTAATAATGGGTCCTAGTTAAATAGTTATGGTGAAATTTGAGCCATTGAGATAGGCCTAGCTACAATGCTACACAAATGAAGGTAACACTTATTATTCTAAGGGTCAATATCAATCTTGGGGGACAAGTTATTTCAAAAGGGTTGGAATTTTGTGCTGTTTTTCTATGAAAAGAAAGCTCCAGGTTGTTGGTAAGTCTTACTGTAGTCTGTGACTTACAATGGGTTGGCTTGATGAAGATGGGGTGCTAAGGAAAGCAATAATGATAAAATTAGATGATATTTGTAAGTTCATGATGTGACTAACTAATTAGTATGTCAACATTCCCTTAATTTGGATAAATATCATGCAAATGAGTTGTAATCTAATAGGAGCAATATGTGAATCAGGGAGGCTTAGCTCTCTGGCTAGCAAATATCTGCTTTTGGTATTTTGAATATCCTTTTTGATTAGGATATGATATGATTGAAATAGTGGCAACATTTATCTTAAGAGCTAAATTTTGAGATTGAGTTAAGTCTAAAATTTAAATTATAAGGTGAAATTAGAGTCTAGCCTCCACATTGACAAGTGGTATAATATAATAGTTATAAGTAGGGCACAATTTGTGAATAAATAGTCTCATGTTTTTAATTTGCCATGTCAAAGATAAAGGGGGGAAAATGATGTTTCAATCAATACATTGATCATTTGTAGGCTTCAGATTTTCTAGCTTCTATCTCATTCAATTAGATAACTGAATTTTCATGTTTTAGACATTGGAAGAACTTTGTACCCTATATGGGTCTACCAGCTCAACTCGAATTAAAGTGTAACTTTTCTTAATAATTAAAATGTGACTAATAAATACCAAGAGTTTAGACAAAAAAATTCACTAAAATATAAACCCAACAACATTGTGTAGTTCCTTGTTAAAAAAAAAAAAACATTGTGTAGTTCATGATGTGACTAACTAAGATTGCATATAAATAGTGTGTCAATATTCTATTTGGATGTACATCATGTAAATGAGTTTAGATATGTGGGAGCAGATTGTTTCTTTCAGGTCCTTTTGTGTATGCATGGAACTGAATAATGTAGCATAAATAAGAGTCCTATAATTGAGTTGCATGGGATAATGTTCATGAGAAAACTACATATCCCAAAAGGCTATGTGACGTGTCACAAACCTGGGTGGCATTTCTTCACAAAATGACAGAAACTTAACTGTTAACAATTTTTTTTTTTGAAACGGCAAATATTATTCTCGACGAGTTACTGCAAGAAGCAGAAAAACTCGCGGCAAAAACGGGAAAAATACAAGTGGTGCCGCATATATACGAAACACCAACAACCCAAAAAACCCAAAACCGCAAAGGCATCAAGCGATGAGGCCGCAATATACTTGCTAACACCAAGCATACCCCTGCCTCACCAAAGAAACCTGCAAGCACACACAACCAGCAAAAACCAACAGCAGCTCACCAAAAGGGAAGCACGAACAGAACCGAAGGCTAGGAAAGGAAAACAAAGCACGGCAGAAAAACAGGAACAGCAGCAGCAAAGCTGTTCGGCCATGACAGACAAACCCAGCCATACTAGCCTCCTCACTTCCTACCTAGACAATCAATCAGATCCCAACACCACTCATAAAAGAGACATGCCGGGGTCTTGGTCCTACTCAAAAACCACCTCCAAGATAAAACCTTTACATTTTCCACAACATCATCAACCCCAAAATTGACACCCTTAAATATCTTATCATTCCGCGCTTTCCACAACGCCCATAAACTTGTAAGCCAAATAATACCACGGCCCTTCTTAACCTTTTTATTTCCACCGGCTTCCCTCCAACACGCCCAATGAATGAATAGAGTTGGCGGAATAATGTAGTTCACACCTAACCAACGCATTAATTTGAACCACACCGCGCATGCCAAATCGCAATGAAGAAATAGATGTAGAGAAGTTTCTTCACACATATCACACATCACACACCTCGATGATCCATCCGGCGGTAAAACATTCCGTAAGGTAAGATTTACCTTAGTGGAGATACGATTGAGAAACACTCTCCAACCAAAGGCCACCACTTTGGAAGGTGCTGGAATAATCCATAACTCTTGAAACACCTTTTTCTCTTCACCTTGCCACAACTCTTCCGCCAACACCAACCCCACCAATTTCGCATAGGCCGATTTGACCGAAAAAACCCCTTTCTCCTCTAAATTCCACCACCACATATCCTCCTCTTGAGACCACACAAAACCCTCCAAATCCTCCTTGAGACATAACAAAAGCTCCTCTTCCCACATAAAAAGATGTCTACGCCAATTGAACCTCCAATCCGAACCCTCCTCCCGGACCTCGCCCACTTCCCCTACCAATGCATCCTTTTCATTAGAAATCGAATAAAGTCTAGGATATTTTAAGCGGAAGCATTTATCACCTCTCCACCGATCATTCCAAAAACTAGAATTCAACCCGTTACCCACCTTTCGCACAACCTCCGAATTAAACCAATTAGGACCCCCAAAATCCCCAAGTTTCACTACTTCCTTCCACCAAAGAGAAGAGGTCCTTGGCCACTCCATAATACTCTCACCCCCTAGCAAAGTACCCTCACACTTTCCATACTTCACTTCTAGCCCCCTTTTCCACAACGCCTTCTCTCCATCTAACAACCTCCATCTCCATTTTGCCAACAAACTAATGTCCATTACCCGAATATCCTTCATTCCCAAACCTCCGTTACTTTTATGTTGGCAAACCGACTCCCATTTAACCCAACTAATCTTCTTCCCTCCTCCCACTCCTCCCCAAAGAAATTCTCTTTGGAGCCTAACTATCCTCTTCCAAACTTGCACCGGCAATTTCAAAAAGGAGAGGTAGAAAATAGGCATAGAATTAAGGACCGAGTTAAGGAGCACTATCCTTCCTCCAAAACTAATATACCGATGGCCTCAAGTATTTAACCTTCAACCCAAACAATCCACCAAAGGTTCCCACGTCGCCGGACTCCTCGGATTTGCACCAACTGGAAGACCCAAATACTTGAAAGGAATATTACCCCTACTACAATTCAAAAAATCACAAGCCATTTCCATAAATTCATCACTAACATTAACCCCTATCAAAGAGCTCTTGGAGAAATTATTCTTTAATCCGATACCATCTCAAAGCCACGTAGAACCGACTTCATAGTCCAAAGATTTTGAACCGAAGCCTTCCCTATGCAAAGAGTGTCATCGGCATATTGCAAGTGAGAAACAATCAAATCATTACCTCCCAACCCGAACCCCTCAAACAAATTACCCTCAACGGCATTCCGCATCAAACCACTAAAGCCTTCCGCCACCAACAAGAAAAGGAACGGTGCTAACGGGTCCCCTTGTTTAAGGCCTCGATGAATACTAATTCTCCTCTGTCGGACTACCGTTCACAAGAACGGACATACTCCCTCCACAAACACACGCCTTCATCCACGCCACCCACTTATCACTCATCCCCACTCTACGCATCATATACTCCAAAACCCCCCAATCTACTAAGTCACAAGCCTTTTCAAAGTCCACCTTGAAAATCAAACATTCCTTCTTTACTTTTTTAGCATAATACACCAACTCATTCACCACCAACACTCCATCCACCAAATGTCTACCCTTAAGAAATGCCGATTGAGATGAAGAAATAATCGAGTTCATCACCGCGGCCAATCTCCTAGCTAAGACTTTGGCTAGTAATTTGTAAAGACTTCCTAGCAAAGAAATAGGCCTATTATCCTTCAACTCCAAAGGAGATGAGACTTTCAGAATTAATGTTACAAAGTAAGCGAGCATACTTTTGGGCAAGACATCATTAGCAAAAAATTGGTCAAACATGATCCTCACCTCATCCTTGATCAAATACCAAAATTCCTTTATGAAAGCAAAATTGTATCCATCGGGTCCCGGGCTTTTACCACCATCACTATCTCCCACAGCCCCTTCAATCTCCAACAAAGAAAAAGGAGCTACCAAAAAATCATTATCACCATCGGATAAAGTCTCGAAATTCACACCATCCAATTTAGGACGAGCCCGCCTATCATTAGCAACAAGATTAGTAAAATAGTTCACCACTTTTCTCCTTACCTCGAAAGGTGACACCACCCATCCATCATTCTCTCTAAGAGCTTTAATAGAATTCCTACTCTTCCTTGACTTTACACAATTATGGAAATACTTGGAATTAATATCTCCCTCCTTAAACCATCTTGATTTAGACCTTTGAACTATCAACGTATCCTTTGCCTTTAGAAGCCTCCATAATTCCTCGAACTTTAACCGTTAACAATTGAAGCTCCACAAACCATTCAAGAGTGAAAAATGTTGTTGTTATGGGAAGAAAAAAGGGAGTGAACTTTTTTCTTTCAAAGAATTATGAAGATTTTGTGAGAAATTGAGTGAAAAGAGCTTTGAAAGCTTGAATAAGAAAACTTGTGTGTTTGGGAACACGTTTGTAAGCTGAAAAACACGTCCCAATGCACCTTTCACGCTATTCAACGTTGAACAACATGAAAAAGTAGAAACTCTAATCTGGAGCATTAGCCAACGCGTGGTTTTATGTTGGATCAATCGCAGAAACAAACAGACTCTACAACTCATAAGGAATCATTTTGATGAAAGATTAAAAAATTAAAACAATGAGTTGAATTGAGATGCGAAATCAACTACATACTAAATCTTAACAAACTCCAATTAACTTAACCACATATGTTCCGACCTAGAAGTCTAGAACAAACTCCAACTAATTTAGTATTATATTAGTGAAATATACAATTTATATCATTAACCTTTAAATATATATATTTTTATTTATTTTTTTGACTAAAACTTTTAAATATCTTTTGATTAGTTCAAATAAATTTATCTCAAACTAAAAAAATATTATCTCAATAATATTTATGTTCTTATATTGTAAAAAATAATCATTTTTAAATTTATTAATTAATATTTTTTATAATATATATAAGGTGTTAGCGAAGTGATAAGGGTATAACTTTAAATCTTTTTTAAAAAAAAATCTTTAAAATGAATCATTAATATCAGTTTAGTTAAAAAAAAAATTCTTACTTCCCTCATTTTTTATTTGAATCCGATATCTGACCGTAATAAATGACATAATTATAAGTTTATTTTTAAAATGTTTAACACTGCTGTATTTTTTGAGTTGAATTCATAATTTTTAATTACGTTTAAATAAATCTTTTATCATTTCATTAAAATATTTTAGATAAAGCTAGAATATGTATGTTTGTACAATTGTACTAGCTTAACAAAAAATATCCCTTAAAAAAAAAGTTAGCAAAATATACAGTCGCTAGAAAATGATTTAAAGTTTTTCCGGTCAAAAAACAATTTTGACAAGCAACAAGCATTTGATTAAACGACGACAAAAGTACTCAAACGACAAATACAAGCCGAGACTGTGTTTTGTCAAATTCGACAGTGAAACGAGGAAGAACATAACTCTAGAATAGATCAACCATGTCGTGTTGTTTATCATGCTGCACATCTTTAACATGTGGTCTCTGTTCCTCTGTAGCATCTGGGATCTCTCAAAAATCAGCTAGAATCGGTTACTGTTTTCTCTTTGGTGCTTCTCT
>Ga0099826_10000866_pt1 | contig 16465 bp, 11 predicted proteins | sample Mtrugardesep15_FD_76830 | JGI IMG/M metagenome (GOLD analysis project Ga0099826, IMG submission 76830) | Root nodule microbial communities of legume samples collected from California, USA - M. trunc garden sep15 | ecosystem: Host-associated > Plants > Roots > Nodule | place: USA: California... | reverse complement strand
GATGTAATTAGGACCATTTTTCAAATGATTAATAATTGTAGGGGCAAAATGGGAGGATTAGTAAGCTCAGGGATGAAATTTCAAACGACCCCTAATTACAGGGATGAAATGCATATTTAAGCCTTTAAGATATTAAACCAAGATTCTTTAATTTTGACCCAAATGAATGAGTTTTTGTTTTGAAATGATTTTTTTTTGTATTTTTTAGTGATTGGAGTTGAAAGAAATATATCATTAGTATAAGTATTCGTTAAAGCATGTAAAATTTGTCAATTTAGGTACTCAATTGATGAATTTTCATATACTTTATGGACTAAGTTGACAAACTTATATAATTTAGGGACTACCTATTATATATTTATGCAGTTTAGGGATTAAATTGAAAAGAAAGTGATAGTTTAAGGACTAAATTGATAGTTCATGTAGTTTTAATACGAATTACGAAGTACTTTTATTTGAACAATAAAGCATGTTATGATATGTAGGTTTTTGTTTTACGCAGGCTTATCAAGTAAAACCCATGGTTTTCGCTTAAAACTTGATGAGAAAAATACGCATGATGTTGGTACAAGGTACCCTTATTACTCTTTCAAGTGCTTCATGTTTTAAGTATAATGTGTTTGTTTAGTATGAGACTTGTGAATACCTATTATTGTCTGTTTTTTCATGGTTCAATCAAAGCTTGACTTTCTGCGATTGTATACTGGAAAAATATGTGTAAGGGTATAGAAGTAATTAGGTTGTAGAGTAGTGCATTGTGAAACACTACCAAAACATTCAGCTTATAGACCGTGGCATGGCGTGTTCACAATCAGCATTGCGACCTATCTATGTAGTCTATGGAAATATCACTGAAGCTATATTGTAAAGAGTTTAGTTTGTATGCACTGTTGGTGTAATTTTTTTACACATGCATCCAGTTACATCTCATAAATTGACATAACAATGTGATATGTAGGGTGTATATGTAAAACTTTTTTACACAAATACGAATTGAATTATTTTGTAAATGGGTCTATTTAGCTAATTTTCTGTATACTTTTTTATTCTTGAACTTTGATACTTGAAGGAACCTCTGAAATATGAATTTAAAGCCCAGTCTCTGCACTTTTTTAAGTATTAATGAGTGAAGGACAACTTATTGATATTTCAGTTTACTTGTAGTTACAGTGTAATTGCAGCCAAGGGGAACCCGCCAATAACACCAGCTATCATGACTCCTGGCGGAGCTCTTGATCTCTCATCTGTTTTGTTCAGGAATCGTATAATACTCATAGGACAGCCAGTTAACTCACAAGTGGCTCAGAGAGTTATATCGCAGCTTGTGACTCTGGCTACTACTGATCCAGATGCAGATATACTGGTTTGTTATGTTTTGATTTTTAACACTGTTATTTGACTTTTGACTAATCTTACAATGGGTTATGGGATTCATATTGAGCTTTTTCTATTTGCAGATGTATATAAATTGCCCTGGTGGAAGCACTTATTCAGTGCTTGCAATTTATGATTGCATGTCTTGGGTAAGATACATGTTTTTTCATCCCCATCCTATCCTACCTTACACACACAGAAAAAAAAGAGTTACTTTTTCATTCCTTTGTTAGCTACTTTAATTCCTTAATAGCTGTCAATGTTTTTACCTAACAGCATTTGGTGACCACATTTGTTTTCAGATAAAGCCAAAGGTTGGTACAGTATGTTTCGGAGTAGCTGCAAGCCAAGGAACACTTCTCCTTGCCGGTGGGGAGAAGGGAATGCGCTATTCAATGCCTAATTCTCGCATTGTGATGAGTCAACCACAATCTGGATTTGAGGTAAGAATCAAGCTTTTGAAATTTTGTTATAGAAAATGCACTTTAGATTTCATGATGGAGCTGGCATATTATGATAAAGAAAAAGACGATACTAATTTGGTGTAGGAAGAGGATGATAATGATGACAATATGGTCGCAGTCCCACTTTTTATCATAATAAGTAGTTAGATACGGACTTTGCCATCTAGCATATGAGAAAAATAATCAAATGCGCACTGTGTTCTCATTCCTGCCTACAGTTTACAAACATCTATAACTAGAGGACATGAATTTTCAGCATTGAGATTGAGGCTGATGTGCCAAGTTGCATCGGACATAACCTTTTCATTTTTGGGACAAGTTGCAATGGAATATCTATAAGTTTTGTTGGAAGCATGATTTCTTCAAATGTAAATGTTTTATACAAAGTCTAATTTTTAAAGTTAATCATAGAACACACTATGTAGTTTGGCATTTGATGCATAGATATACTAAATAACGAAAGTATATTGTTTTTCTTTTTTACATAAAAAAGAGCTATGGTGTATTTTTGGTCGACTGCAGCAGTTTTATTTTGTGTATTATGTGATGTGAAGAGTTTCGGTAAATACTCAATAGGCATCATGATTGAGTTTGTTCTTAATCTTACTGCAGGGTCATATTGAGGATGTGAAAATTCAAATGAATGAAGCTGCTCGAACCCGCCTTGTTAGTCTTTCTTCCTCTGAAATTGCATGATTTTTATAATTTACAGACAGCTGTAAAATGCTCCTGTGAACTTGGTTTTGCTGAAAATAGGATTTTCATTCAGTCTTGACCGTGACATTTATATTTGTGAATTACGACAACCCTTGAATGTATAGTGTTGGGACTTGTCAATGCATTATCATGCACCGCTTCTTTGAATTCTTTACCTGGAACAATAGATACACGACTTTGGTTTTAGAGACAATAGATACACGACTTTGGTTTTAGAGACAATAGATACATGACTTATTGTCAAAAACCCTAGATCGATTGTTCAATAGTTTGAGTTGCCGGTCCCCATTCTTGTTAATAGAAGTTAAATTTTAGCGCGGGCAGGATAGTTTGTGCACTCCATCATGCTAGAAGTCCAAATGACTTTGTGTGAGGACTCCATCATGCTAGAAGCCCAAATGACTGTGTATGAGGTGTCCTGGTTTTAAAACCATTGATGAGCCATCCAACAGAATGGACTATTAGAAATTTGGTATATTGCAGAAGAATATTAATTTTAATTTTCAATAAATGTGAAACTGGAAACTTCATTCAACACGATTTCTTAATGCTCAAGTTACCATGGCAGCAGCTACTTAGTTATTTTGTTTGTTATAGTTTATCTGACAGTTCTTGGAAAGCTAAGCCTATTTTCCTCTTCTTCCCCTTATTTTTCGAGTACAGAAAATAGAGAAGATGTTCAGTGCTTTCACCGGACAGACACTAGAGAAGGTGCAAGAGTACACAGACAGGGACAGTTATCTTTCTGCTTCTGAGGTAACATGAACTGTTTTTCTTCTTTAACTGAAATAATAAGTTAATGCGACCGAGAATGATTTCTCGAAGAACCATAATGTTCTCTTTCTAACAAGAAATGAAATTTACGACTGTTGAAGAACAGAAGCTAATGTTTATGTTAAAATTTCTGAAAAGAATCTCAACACATCATTATTCTATCAAAATGCATTGAGCATCAAAGTTTTTATATATATTGAGAGGTGGGGGGTCGATGGGGGTAGGCAAGAATTGAGTGGAATATTGGGTTGAGGTCAGGGTGAGGACCTCTAGGTTCCTTCCCATCAGGTTTATCATTTTCTGTGTCAGTTCTCTCCATTTCTACAACCCTTTTGTAAAGATCTCTTATGTTGTTTGGTAAATACATATTATTATGTGAGTGGAGAGTTTATCATCTATATCTATATGTTTATTTACCCATTGTTAGTTCCTATCATATCATTGTTTTGTTATTTACTTCGGATTAGAAGTCTAGTACATTAGCATAGGTATATTTTGAGTTTTCCCTTTAGCCACTTGTCTATTTTCTATTGAGTATTATTATGGTGACTAGTCTCAGTGAAACACTGTTATTATGTTGAGTTTATGCTCTTAATAGCTGTCTAGCTTAAATACACTTCTGGTCCATCTATTTTAACTAAAACATGATTTTAATCCTTTCATTTCTAAATATAGGATTTTCGTCCCAAGTTTCATGGATTAGAAATGAGGGGAATAAAATCCGGCTCTAGTTAAAAATTGGTAGATCAAAAGTACATTTAAGCCTTGTTTTACTGCTAGAAATTTTCTTACCGGGTATTTTTGTATCTGCCTCTTCTCATTTCAGGCTTTGGAGTATGGTCTTATTGATGGTGTTCTGGAAACAGAGTATTGAATCTAGATTACATTCTGTATATTTGTATTTCTAGGAAGTTGATAACTGTACCTCATGAGTCATGGATGGATATGCAATTATTTGTAAGCTGACTTTCATAGAATGGTCAATCTAGTTTTTGTCTGCTATTATGGAGTTCATAGCAGTTAACTCTTGTTTCCGTTTTGATTTAAGAATTTAGTTATACCACAAACTACTTCACATTGTCAATTTTGAAGTAGGACAAGAAAGAACCTGCTAAATTGGTGCACTTAATGTCAATTTGATAATGGATTATTATACGTATACATTTGTTCTCATTTTGAAATTTATAAATATATGTGTACGACGAGAAAGGAGGGCATTTTAGTGCATTTGTCAGGGACATGATAATGCATTTGTTGCTCGGAGCAGCTACATCTATTAAAAATAGAGTTATCAATGACATTTTAAAATGAAACTTTTGTTATTAAAAATTTGGAAATAATATCTATAATCCTTATGAATACCATGAAGTCAAATAAAGTTATTTAAGTGTTAAATTAAAACTTAAAGTTGGATATTTAGTTACGTTGAAAATTTAAAAGTCTCACTTCAGAAATTCTCTCTCAACTTCACCAATAAAGACTACATTGAAAAACTACTTTTCAATGTCCACTTTAGACAGAGTGTACCACGAAATACCATTAGACTTCCACGAGCAATGTGTCATTTCATGATCACATAAAATGAATCTATCAATTATCTTTCATAGACCACCAAATACCTGTAGCTCTTTTGAATTATTTTGTCTTTAAGTTCACATGATTCGAGCAACACAAGCTGTTCAAGAGTTTCAACAGGGTTGAGCAAACAAAGTGTTCATAAACCTGACTTGTTACTTATTAGTTAACCTTTGATTTGATTTCTTTTGCCAACTTTCCAACTCAGTTTTGGAGGGAGCTTGATTTAAAGTCTTTCTGTTTTCAATTTGAGGAGCACCAATATAACTAATCTTTGGGGATTTTGTAATGAGAAATTGGACCCTAAAGTTTTCATTATCTCTGATCAGCAAGCTTATTTTTCAATGATTACTGACCACAAGATTTACCACTTATCAATTGTTTATGGCAGCACATCTCATGTTGGTAGAAGAAAAATGAGGATGGAGCTAAATTCCCTTCCACAAAGGTACATTAGTCCTTGCTGCTTCCCTGGTGACTTCAATACTATTTTGGGAGCTCAAGAAAAGTCTAATAAACATTTTCCTAATAAAACTTCTTGGAATTTGTTTAGAGGAGTGATTTGAACAGTTTGATCAATTTGGATACTAATCAATTCATTTGGTCTAATGGCAAGAAAGGTAATGTTAACACTTCTCAAAGACTTGATAGGTCCATTTGCAATACTTATTTGCAATACTCATGAAAAGACTTGATATGTCCATTTGGAATACTCATTTGGTTGATAAAAGCCGATTGATTTTTTTTGTTGTTGTTGATATAATAGTGTCCATTACCTCGGCTAATCATTTGGTTTAGAACCTTTGCCAATAATTTGTTCAAGCTTTCCCAACAAAGAAATAGGGCTGAATTCATTCAACGCTAGTGGATTAAGCACCTTTGAAATTAGAGCAACAAAATAGGAAAGAAGATATTTAGGAAGTTTTTTATTAGCATGAAATTCGTTAAACATAACCTAGTTAAACCCATCTAGACCCGGGCTATTGTTACCATGCTAAGAAAATCAAATCTTTAATTTCCTCCTCCGTGAAAGGCCTAGAAAGAATGGAATTTTGAATAAAAGAGAGAATGAGGCCTCTTCCAGACAACATCTTTAAAGTGATTTGCAAAATAGCTAAATATCTCCTTCCGCACCTCCACCGGACCCTCCAACCACTTTTCCCCTTTTTTAAGTCACGCGGTTGCATTTGCTCCCTTTCTACTATTAACACAAGCATGAAAAACTTTCGTGTTAGCGTCATCTTCCTTGAGCCCTTTCAATCTTGACCTTTGGAACATCACACTATCTTGGCTTTAAGGGAGAGTCCAAACATGAGAGGACTTGGTCATTGCTCCTCCAACTTTTTCGCTGATAACTCCATACTTTTTTTCTCTCCAAGTCCAAAGTCGCCACATGATCAACGGGAAAATTAATTTCCCTCTTCAACTCCCCACACACCTCTTTATTCCACTTCTTGAGCTCCTTATTTATGTCTCTCAAATTTTGTCCCAAAGTATGATCCATCCAACCTTGAGCGGAACTTGAAGACCAAACCCCCTCTACCACGAAGATCTTTATTGGCCAACCAATGATTATTAAAGCAGAACGACTTTGGACCCCAATCAACCGCCCCGCACAAGAGTATCCACAACGTATTTTTCAAAACATCCAACGACAAAGCCCAAAGGTTAGCTTCACCCCAAACCGCAAACCATTTGGGTGAGAGTAAGATCCAAGCCAAACAACTCAAGTATCTACCATTCGGTTGAACAACATAAATTTACGACCCAAAAGAGGGAAATCAATTAGGCCTAACATTTGAACGAAAAGGTTAAAAATTATCTGATATTCCTTCCCTACAAACTTACCCTCAAACACTCCTCCACCTTTCCACTCATCTCTTGCTCTTATGGAATTAAAGTCGTCCAAGCAACACCACAATTCCGTCGGCACCCCATGCTTAGCTACCAAGATATCCGCCGACAACCTCCTTTTTGCCAATGATTGACTTACATAATACTTACAAAAAAGGTCCTCACGTTAGTAGTGGAAGATAAGTCCACACCCTTGCCTTTTTTAAAAAAAAAAGTCCATGCCCTTGCGTGGTATAGACTGTCTCCTTATCAACTGAACCAACTTCATTGAGGGATGTCTACTCCACATTTTTCTCATATTTTACTCATCAACATTTTGGATATCCATTTCTCTAGTCGGTGCTCTCATCTTATTTTTACTATTGTTTTAGTATGTTTTGTTACATTATAAATTTTAAAATAATAAAACTTAATATATATAATGTTAATAAATTATGGGTAGTTGTTTTGGAATGGTAATAAATTAAAAAATATTCAAAATTAATTTCGAAAAATATACATGTAATTGTTTCACAATGATAATGTTGTTATTTAAATATAATATATATAATGTCATTATGAAACATGTCATCATAAAACGTGTACTAAAAGATGATATAATACAGTAATAATATCATCTGCGTATTAAAAACATGATATAATAGGATGAGTACCGATGATTTTGTTGATTTACCATATTTAGCCACATTACCATCCGCACTTGCCTTAAATTGTTAGTCTATCATCTATATCGATCTGTAAAGAGGATACACCCTTTTGGATGATCAATGGCGAAGTATCCATGAATACTGTTAGTGATCAGAAAAAAGGTTGTCTGTGGAGATTGGGCCGGGTGCCAGTCACTTCATTAATAGTTGGGAGGACAAGTGGCTTCCTTTGCAGAATAGCTATAAGATATGGACTCAAAAACCTTTCTAATCTGATTTATCACACGTGTCTCAACTAACTCTTACGAGTTTAAGTGGTTGGAATATGCAACATATAAATGATGTTTTTATTTTTATTTTTTTATTTTACCTTTTGAGGCAATGTAAATATCACAGTCACCTCTTTCTTTTTTAACTTTTGGGATCCCCACAAAAAAGGTATGTTTTTTAGTGAAAAATGCTTATAAGTCTATCAAACAATGGGAAGATTATGATAATCCACAAGTATCTATGCATAATAATCCATCTCTTTTGTGGTCGAAATTTTGGAACATCAGTACAATTCCTAAACATGTTCACTTGGCTTCGATGACTCTTAACGATAGTCTCTCGGTTAAAAGGAAACTTATTCAAAAGTGTGTCTCCTACGATCCTCTTTATCCCTGTTGCAAAGCGGAAGAGAAAGATTTAGATCACATTTTCATGAATTTCTTGTACGCTAAACACGTTTGGTTGTTGTCTCCTCTAGGAATTCAATTTGAGGGCATTTCGGTGTCCTTCATTGATTTGTTGAGAAACACTTTCTCTAAAGCTCAATCTAATGTTATAGTATATGTCCTATCTCTTTGTTACGGACCTTGATATGCTCCTAACAAATCTTGTTTTGAAGGAAGAAATCTTGAAGCGGTGAATATTGTCTAAAAAGTTTGAAATATCATTCAAGATTACAAAACACTTGTGAACCTTGGTATGCTCGTAAGGAATCTTGTTTTGAAGGAAGAAATCTTGAAGCGGTGAATATTGTCTAAAAAGTTTGGAATATCATTGAAGATTACAAAGGACTTGTGAATACTCATGTTGATGTGGAATCAACTATCTCTATATCTTCCCCCTCAAGTTGGAGTCCTCCTCCCACATCTTCTTTCAAATTGAACATTGATGCATCTGGACTTGTTGATAATAAATGGGGTGTAGTAGATATATGTCAAGGGGACATCATTCACACCTCTGCTATACGGGAAGAACTCAACAAACATCGACAAGGGGATATCATTTTAGAAATTAGGGTTCATGTTCCCCCAATTTGATACCTTTTCTCTATATAATTTCATTTAATTTTTGTTTTTTATTAATCAATTAATTTTTATTATATCTATAATTACTTATTTTTATTAATGACATAGAAAATGAATAATCCAATACACATGCCACGTCATTGCCATGTTATTAATGAGAGTGACAAATCACCAAGATTGATGGGGGACTAACAAAACTCAAGAAATGTAAAACATGGGGACCAAAATAGTGATTTTAGAAATAGGAGGACTAACATTTTGATTAAGTGAAAATAGGGGACCAAAAGTGCATATAAGCCTATTTTAAATTATACAAAAACAAACTTAAAAGTATATATTTTGATAAATTCTGAAATACAATTGCTAGAGCTAGTTCAAGGACAAGGGCACCAATGCAATCACAACATGCCTGTAAAATGTTAAAAAATAATTACATGATAAAAAAGACTTCATATTGTACTATTTCTAAAAATTTACTTGATTTTGTCAAAACAAAAAAGTTACTTGAAAAATGTTTCACATTCTACTAAAATCAATACCGTGTCAGTAAAGATTAAATTGGTTAATTCTATCATCAATAGAAAAATAAATATCAAATGAAGCTTATCATATTAGTTTAATATATGATTTTGCATCTAAAATGTATGAAAAATATAGTTAAAATTAAAAATAAATTAATTTTATTGAAGTACTATTATGAAATTTAAAAGGGTCTTAATTTAAAATTTGCTGTAGGCCGCAATGTGTGGTGTGTCGGTCCTGACAAATGCTATTTAGATAAATCATACACAATTGATTTTCTCTCATGCTCATGAATTAAACATGACATTAGAGTAATGCATTTCAATCACAAACTACACGCATGAACCACCGATATATGTTACAAAGAATACAAAGCATATTAAATATGACTTTCATAGTCATGTATTTAAATCACAAACAACAATACCAACTACATACGTGATCCACTGATATAACTTTCAAAAAATACATATTTTTTTCTTCCATTCTTCATGTATTCAATAAGTCTCTTTGAGTCATATTTGTAATGTGGGAATAAATAATATATATGTTAGAAATACAAATAGATTCTAACTTTAAACCTTATTACATTTTTGCTTGCCTATAACACTCGCTCTAATGGGGAACTCAAGGGTGGTTGATCAACAACATCTTCCCTTTGGGTTCTTTAATTTCTTTCCTTTTATTTCGTGCACGTTTTGGTTGGAACGTCTAAGTTTCATCGTGATATTTAACCACACTCTTAATTCGTAAAATAAAAAAAATCTAGTAACTGAGTGTGATATGTGCAATATTTTTTTTGTAAAGTTTTCCTAAATTTTTTTTCTAAGGTTTAATTAAACCTTCTAGTATACTTATACTTATAACTCTGTTCAATTTGATTAAATCTATCTATATATAGATAGTGTTTATGTATATATTTATAAAAATAACAAAGTTATGGAGACACATTTTTCTTCACTTTTTCATCTTAGTTTTTCATCATTCACCATAATTATTTGAGTTTGTATAATGGCATAAATTTTATGAGACAATTTATGACATTTTTTATAAGCTTTTTTCAGTTTATTTCCACAAGTTCTTCAAGATAGCTTACCAAACAACTTATAGCATGTACAAGAAATAATTAAACATTATTTTATCTTTTAATATAGAAACAACTTACGTAAGCTTATACATAAGGGTTATCATGATAAGCACTTGTGTTATAAGCTGTAAATATGTTGTTTATCTAAGCAAGTAGTCAATGTCTGATCTTAGCACCAGTTAAAAATCCAAATATTGAACATGTGAGGCAAATTTTAGCCATTGATAGATGACCCTTTCAAGCTTTTGATAGGCACAAATACCATTTTGAACCTAAAGTATGACTAAAACACTACAATACGAGATGCATAATCTTCTGTAAAAACATGTTGAATTTCAACTATGATTCAAGAAGTTTACTATACAAAACTAAGTAGTCATTTTTAAAAACTTAGCTTTGTCGTGCCCAACTCTCCAAAGTCGACTAACCGTTCACATATAGATAGAAAAATCAAGGACATTGTCTTCACCTTCAGAGCCATCAATGTACTTTAGATGAAGCTCGAAGTTAACAACCGAATTTACTTAAATAAGACAAAAATCAAATAAGTACAGTCATGTATAGGGAAAACAAAAAGGGAAAGAGAGAGACCAAGAGCAACATTTCCGGCTCAAACCCGCAGAACGCCAGGTGTTATGAAGATCCTGTTGTAACCATCTCTGAATTCTCTTAAAGTTTCATCACGCTCTTCAAGATTTATATCTTTGTCTAAAACTAATGTAGGAAGGTTTCCTGAGTAATTTTGTAGTATTTTTATTATTTCATAGTATTTTCCTATTTAAGGTTAACAGTTGTAGCCTAATAGACAAATATTTCAATAAATAAAAATAATTGAGACTTTTCTTTTAATTTCTGGTGGATTCCGGATCCCTATTTTCACAAGTTTTTCGCTTGCAAACTTGTTCTTTTTATATCTAGGTTTAGTGCATGCTAAACTACGCTTCCGACTGCATCAGTTGGTATCAGAGCATGTTTCTCCTTTTATTTTCCTAATGTGATCAACCATGGTAGATCAACCGGTTATGAGGGAAGAATTTGACGTCTTAATTGCGGCCGCCAAAGCTCTGTCAGATCAGATGGCAACGTCGACAACAACAACAACGACGTTGATAGCTAAGGTTGACAACCGCAACAACAACAACCACAACCACAACAACAAAAAGAACCAGATTAGGGGAGGCGAACCAATTAGGGTTCATGATGGAAACAATAGAATTATTGTGGATTCAAGTTCTTCAAAGGTGGAGAAAACTGATTTTTACGAGATAATGTTGAATCACTAGAAGAAGCTGCAGATTTTAGAAGAACATGTCAATTCAGCTAAATCTATTGAAAACGATCATAAAGCATTTTAAGGATACACTTGATGAAGATAAAGAACACAAGGAAATAGCTAACTCCCCTATGAAAATCGAAGCGAAAGCAGAACGTGGCTATCAAAAAGATGAGGTCAAAGTAAACACAATTTTAGCAATTAAAGCAGGAGAGATTATACCTATTGATGAATTTGTTATAGATGGTGAATGTGAAGTTGATGAGAAGACATTGACAGGGGGTCATTCTCTTGAAACTTTGGCAAATTAAAATCGAGGTCATGGCTTTTGACAAAACCGATACCATAACAAAGGATGAATTTGCGGTCGCAAATTTTCAATCTCTTTCAGATGACATTGATTTGAACACATTAATTTACTGGGCGTCATGCATTGAGAGCAAATCAAGCCATCCATTTGCAGAAGCATTTGTTTGTACCTTGCTCAGTGGCTGCTTTGTCTACAAAAAGGGACCCTATTAATTCAACCAATGGAATCCAGGTGGATGTTCTCTTGTTTATTGGAGGAGTTAACATGCACGAGAAGCTCTTTTTTAAAGTAAGAACTCGTGACCGAGTTATTCAGAGGTGGAGGAGACCGATGTAGGAGTGTTTCCTTAGTAATTTTATAGTATTTTTTATTTTAACCCAATTTTAGTAATTTGTTTGTTTTATTTTCAATTTGTTATTTTCAGTCCATTAGAGTTTGGTATTTCCCTATTTAACCTTAACAGCTGTAGACTAAAAAAAAACTTTTATTCAATCAATAATATTTTAGAGAGTTTTTCTCAATTTATGGTGGATTGAGGAACCCTATTTTCACAAGTTTGTCGCCTGCAAACTTGTTTCTTTTCAATCTAGGTTTAGCGCTGGCTAGCCTACGCTTCTTACTGCGTCAGTTGGTATCAAAGCATGTTTCTCGTGTTCTTTTCCTAACGTGATCAACCATGGGAGATCAACCGGTTACGAGGGTAGAATTGAGGGCTGAATTTGACGATTAAAATGCGGCCATCAAAGCTCTGTCTGATCAGATGGCAGTGTCGATAACTAAGGTTGACGACAACATCAACAACAGAAACAAACAGAACGGGATACGTGGACCAGTTAGGATTCCATGTGGTGGATACAATCGAATTATTGAGGATTCGAGTTTTAAAGTCGAAGAAAGTAGGACCACAGAGTTCAATCTAGAATTGGAGGGCAATATTAACGTGAACAACAATGATATGGATTGCGACATCCAAACAAAGGCGACACTGGAAATTGAAGAAGGAACAAAGGCATCAAAGGAACTTCAAAAAATTATGAGCAAGGGTGATTCGATGACCAAGGAGGAAAAGGAAACTTCTATTGTGCTTCCGATCAACATTAGCGCACATCTTGTATCAGCTGAATTTGGCCTAAAGGATACTGATGCTGAGTCCGATTCACCACAAGCTAACACAACAGTAAGCAATGATGACTACAAGAAAGATGTTCTGAAGGAATCAATAGGTAATATGTTCAATAATTTTCAAGGTGCAGTTCATTCAGGACATGAAAAGGCCAAAGAAAATAACAAGGAGAAGCTTTCCCTTGAATAATATGAGATGTACCCACTTGGTACCCTTGAACAATATGAGATGTACCCACTTGGTCCAACAATAGCACTTGCATATCTGTCAGTTTGAAAGGATTGTGAAGAACACTGTTTGCTTGAAGGATCTGAGGTCAAAAGGCTTGGGGCCTTCACGTGATTGGTACATCTTACATGAGTCCCGGATAATAAAAAAAATTCCAACAATGAGATTCGGGTGGATGGCCTCTTGTTCATTGGAAGAGTCAACATGCATGGAAGCTCTTTTATGAGAATAAGAGCTTGGGGTCGAGTTTTTCAGAGGTGGATGAGACTGATGTAAGAGAGTTTCCTTAATAATTTGATAGTATTTTTATTATTTTAGCCTGATTTAATTATTTGTTTGTTTTGTTTTCGGTTTGTTATTTTCGGCCCATTAGGCTTTGTTATTTCCCCATTTAAACTTAACAGTTATAGTCTAAGAGGCAACTTTTTCATTCAATAAAAATATTCGAGACTTTTAACTCAACTTCTAGTGGATTCCGGAACCTTATTTTCACAAGTTTGTCGCTTGCAAACTTGTTCTTTTTCTATTTAGGTTTAGTGCTTGCTAGCCTATGAAAGATCAACCGGTTACGAGGGCAGAATTTAACGGTTTAATTGTGACTGCTAAAGCTCTCTCAGATCAGATGGCAGCGTTGACAACAACAACAACGACGTTGACAGCAAAGGTTGATGAGCGTTAGTCGGAAGCGTAGGCTACCAAGCGCTAAACCTAGATTGAAAAAAAATAAGTTTGTAAGCGAGAAACATATGAAAATAGGGTTCTAGAATCCACCAAAAATTGAGAAAAAAATCTCTAAAATATTATTGATTGAATAAAAGTTGTTTCTTTTAGTCTACAACTGTTAAGATTAAATAGGTAAATAAACAAACCCTAATAAGCCGAAAACATAGAACAAAATAAATAAATTACTAAAATTGGGTTAAAATAAAAATACTATAAAATTATTAAGGAAACTCTCATTCATAAAAAACTGAGCATGCTAGTCACTCCACACAACACAAGTGCACCATGAATCACCTTTGCTGTATCAATGTTCCGGGCAAATATGATAGTCGAAATCAAACCCTCTCCTAGTTTTAGAATAAAAAATCTCTTATCTTATCGATTTTTGAAAAGTGATCGACGCAATGCACTTTGAACTGTTTTACACAAGGTGATTTTGGAAGTAATAGGTGATTTTATAACAAATATATTATGTAATTTTAAAATATAGAAGCAAGCATAATAATATATATATAGAAGGAATCAGGAGCTTTATTTTTTAATTTTTTTAGCTTTATTGACACTAGAGAGATTAAACCCGTGAACGAGTGAAATAAAAAAAGAGGTGAAAAAAATGTGAGGATATCAATTTTGATGTTTTGTATTGTAGCCATTGATTTTCTATGAAATGAAATGGAGGGATGAGATTGAACGAGGTTGTTTTCTCATATCGATCTCACATTGGAGAGAGTCTCTGATTTAGGTTTAAATGATTCTTTTGATCATTGTATTTTGTAATATAATCCTTAAAACTCACACACAATTATAAGATTTCAAATTTAAACTAGGAAATGAATGTGTACAGTATAACAATATCCACATTATCAAAAGAGTTATATCTTTTTTTGAATAAATCAAAGGAGTTATGTCTAACAATACTTAATAACTTCACTTTTTTTTTTTGTTGGTAAAAAAAAAAACTTCAAATTTTCAATTTCGACACCAAAACACTTTTCATTCCTTAAACCAATGTATAATAAATAGTTCTTCCTCACGACAACTATGGCGTGTAAAAAAGAGTATGACATTGTAGATCAGTATAACATCTGTTTTCTCATTTTAAAAATTAAATGATAGATTTAATCACAAAAAAATGTCATTTTCACTATTTTGTAACAAATTCCACATTTTTTAATTTTTATTTATTTCTTTTGTATAATTTCCTAATTTTCTATGAAGAAAAAAATGCATCTTGAGAAGTTGAGGATTAAAACTTTTTTACTTTACATGGAACTTATGCTAACATTGTTGAAGCTCTTGGATTTTGGTTGGCAATTCAATTTGCCTATGATATGGGTTTTTGAAACATTGTCATGAAAGGTGATTCTCTTAATGTCTTAAAGACTTTGAAGTCGCATAGTGATGACAAATCTTACTTTGTCTTGATGATTAATGACTCTAAGAGTGTAAGAGTCTTAGTTGTTTATTTTCTTCATTTTTAGTTTCTCATATACAAAGAAGCGGTAATGTTGTTGCTCATACTCTAACTAAGTTTGCTTTAGTTTTGATTGATTATGTTTGGATTGAGGAAGTTCCTCATTGTATTGCTTATGTTGTCGCAACCGATTTGGTTCGCGTTTAAATGAAATTGTTTATGTAAAAACAATAAAAAAATACACCTTTTATGCTGAATTTTTCTTTTCAAAATTTACCCTTTTATTTAAACTATTTTATCCTTTTTATTTAAATTATCAACTAAAATATTAATTAAATTTTATTAAAATATATATGAATAATCCACAACAATAGGAGGAACAAACCACAACAATAAAAACAACATGAAAAACCTTATATAAAAATAAAAAGTGTTAGGGTTTCAATTAGAAGGATCATTTTTATTTAATCTATCGTTTCTTCCCAAGAAAAACAAAAAGATAGGGACGAATGTGATCGTCTTGAGTCTTGACGCTTATGTCACATTTTTTTTTTGTGGTGGTCGAAACTGGAACCCAAACTTAACATATATTATGTATTCTCAGTATTCACTGAGATGAGTTCACGAGTAAATGCTTGTGTTACCTAACAAAAGAAAACTCTTCTCGGGCCTTTAAAAAAAAAAGAACTCTTTACTCTTCTCGGGGAGAAAAAAGGGGATCTTGTACTGTGAAATTGTTACACTAACTTCAAATTGTGTTTACAAACTAAACCGGTACGAGGTTCATTAATTTTAATAATATCAGATTGGATAATTATTGTATATATAATTTGTATTCTATTCACCCACTGTGCTGTGCTACGTACTCTATATGTTCTGGCTTTCCTTGTGTCCCAAGCTAGTTATTACTATATTAATTATAATAATATTAGTATATATGTTCTCAAATCTCTAAGTAAGAAGGAAGCTGAGTCAACAATGAAAGAAGGTGAGGCCTAGGTTACCTTTGAAAACTCATGGGTAATTTACCCTTAACCAATAGAAAATAGCCATGTGTTTTTCACTATTTTTTTTTTTTTGTGTGG
>Ga0099826_10000865_pt1 | contig 16469 bp, 11 predicted proteins | sample Mtrugardesep15_FD_76830 | JGI IMG/M metagenome (GOLD analysis project Ga0099826, IMG submission 76830) | Root nodule microbial communities of legume samples collected from California, USA - M. trunc garden sep15 | ecosystem: Host-associated > Plants > Roots > Nodule | place: USA: California... | reverse complement strand
ACCCTGTACTCCTGCTCTTCAAATGTATCTTTTTAAGCTCAAAACTCAAGCGAAACCACCTGAACTCGACTCAACATTACATGAAATTAAAGCAAAAGTGATATATGACCTAGTGTCATCAATGTGCAACAGATTCTTCTTTTTCTGAAGCTTTAGATGGACACAAGAGTTATTCTTCTTCTTCTAAGTAATATTATTTGTTATTTGAGTGCTAATCACTGTCATTGTTACTTTGTGAACATAATTACAAGGAGCTTCTTTCTAAACATAATCACTGTTATTGTTACTTTCTGAAGAATAGTGACATTTTTACATTTATAAATGTTAACTTGTTTTGCAAGACTCAAATTATGCTCATAGTCATAGTCATAGAAAAAGTTTTTTATAGACAAAACCCCTAAACAATCCATCAACCAATTCCAAGATAACAACTTCCATATGAATATACATTCAAATTAATACACAAATATTCCACTTACATTTTTCACAATAGCATACATCTGATACAATACAATGAACTACCATCGACCACAAGATCAAGCTCGTGACACCAATGACCCCATAATCCCAGCAATAAGAACCGCTGGCTCTCCAAAAACAGCTGACACAACAATCTGCACAGCCATTCCAGCCATCTAAACACCCTTCCTCACCCCCTTTGCTTCTTCCACCTCCATTATGCACAGTACGAAGATTATTCTTCAAACCATAGTCACATAATTCTCTTGACATTCTGCGAACTGCGATTGGTACTTATGTGAATTGGTTCGTACATATTCCCCTTTTATTGCTCGAAACCGGCAAACCAAGACAAGTACGTGAAGATCAAATAAAGAGGAAGAAGAGGTCGAGTAGGAGATAAAATATGAAGGAAAATCTCCGGTGGTGGAAATCAATTTTGCAGAAAATCTTTTTAAAGCTTGGAGGAAGAGAATATCTCTTACAAAATATCACCGATAAAAAAAAAGACGAAAAGAAAAAGTGAATATCAAATAAAGTTGACTTCCCCAGGAAGAATGAAAAAACAAAAAGAGAAGAAAGAATATCTTAGATTCTCATCTCATCCTTAATCGTCCCAATATTTTCAGACATTTTTGCTTGCATATATAGTAGGGTAAGGGTTGCCGTAGTACTCTTGAATCTGTGTTTAGGGCAAAACATACATTTGAAACAATGTTGTCAAGGTTAATGAGGTACTGTGCTTCTGCTTCTGTCTCTATTATTCCTCCATCTCGTCCTTTTGTTTCACACCTTGGTTCCTTCTCTTCAATGACAACATCGTCGAACGTTAATCCTGTAACTCCTATCCCTTGTTCTTCTCATAATATGTTGGTTTTCAAACTCATGCTCTCTCCCTCTGGCGTTGACTGCTATTCCATATCCGATTATAACAACATTCTTTCTTCCCTTCACAAAACAGGCCATGACTTAACTATTATTGAACTTGCTCAACGATGCGAGAAATCCAAAACCTATAACAATGTTTTCCCAAACATTAATACGTGGAAAATCCTCATCAGTTGTCATTACTCATTGTGACGAAGGTAACATGTTTGCAGCTTTCTCTCTATTCCGTAAAATCATCAAAACCGGTCATCGTCCTACTACTTCCACATTGAATGATCTTTTTCGAGGTTTATGTTGCAGAGGCAAAATTTATAAAGCAATTATGTTTTATAATTACACCATACTAAAGGGATTTCAGTTGAACCATCATAGTTATTCTATTCTAATCAATGGTTTATGTGAGATAGGAGAAACTAAAGTAGCCATACACTTGTCGATAGAAGCGGAGGCACTTCAGATTGACAAGGAACAAAAGCATGGTTTGTGTGTGATAGAAGAAACTAAAACGGTCACACAGTTGTCGCAAGAGTTACTGCAGAATGTTGGCAAGGAACAAATATATGATGCTTTTACGGTCAGGTGCTTGTATCAGAGGATCATACTCAGACTCTGCAGAGATAGACATTTAAAAGAAGCTCATGATTTATTTTCTGAAATGATTGTTAAGAAGATCATGCCTAGTAATGTCGTATATTGCTGTCTAGTCTATGGCTATTGCATCACCGGTCAATTTAAACAAGCAATTGCCTTGCTTAGAGAATTTGGGGAAGCACTAAGAAACATCAGTAATGAACAAGATGTGAAAGCTGCTAAATTAGTTACAGAACAAGAGGTGAAAACTGCTAAAAGAGCAGTAGCTGTGCTGATAAAACGCGGTGTCAAACCTGATTTTGCTAGCTATCAATCCGTGAGCGGAGGACTGTACAAAGGTGGAATAGTTAAGGTTGCTAGAAAGGTGGAAGAGTTGAGTTTGAGACCTTCACGACGTTTTCTGGGAAACGATTTCTGAGGTTGATTATTATGAATATATTTATTTCAAGTGTGTTCTTGCTTGACCTTAGCTTTCCTGATAATAATATGGTGCTAGCTATAAAATATTGAAACAAGGATGGATGCTGCCAAGGAAAAGGAAGGACGGAAGGAGCTACATGCTTTCTAGTTTTCTAATTTAATGACCATGCTTCTGAGTATTTGACCGATATATGTCCATCAGACAGATAGTTAGCACCTATGTTTCTTGTTTTATATTTTCTCTTCGATTATGCCTTGTGATTGTCCCGTGAATTCATTCATAGGTTTAGCGGTAGTTTCTTTCTGTATATACCTTGGTTCTTTAGCACCTATGAAGTTAAATAACATCAATATACAGATATATACTTATATGAGAAAATGGTCTTTGAAAGAATCTTTGAAAAAGACTGAGTATGTTTATGGGATATAATTTCGTGTTTTGTCATAGGATGTAGACGATCAGTAAACTCTATTTTATGTTCTAACTTTTGTTTTTCTTCAAATGAGCATTTACACATATGTGCACACGCCTGTGCGCCCACACACACACACTCACACTGTCTCTTTTGCTACTGTCATGTCTGATCATTTTCATTGAATCTTTTTCTGTACAACTCTGTTCTTTACTAGAACATTTATTTTCCTTGTTCATTCTAAGTGCGAGTGCGAGTATTCCAGTTGCCTCCAAACTACGGGGCAGTACATTTGAATCTTTGCAAATATTGTTGGGTTCTAAGTGTGAATGATTAAGTCTCACATCACCTACATAAGAAAGAGAGAGATGCCACATCTTATGTTCGATAATATTTTACTGCTTTTGTCAAACGGAAGTATTATTTTACAAGTTAATTAGTTTGTCAAGACTTGAATTAAGCTCATATATTCATGATCAAAGCAAAAGTTCTCTAAACACAAAACCCCTAATCAATACATCAAAAGAAATCCAAGATAAGAACTTCCATATGAATATACATTCAAATTGACACACAAATATTCCACTTACATTTTTCACAATAGCAGATATTTGATACAATACAATGAACTTCCATCGACCACAAGATCAAGCTCGCGACATCAACGACCCCATAATCCCAGCAATAAGAACCGTTGGATCTCCCAAAACAGCTGACACAACAACCTGTACAGCCATTCCAGCCATCTCAGCACACTTCCTCACCTTCCCTTTGCTTTTTCCACCTCCATTATGCACAGTATGCAGATTATTCTTCAAACTCAGAGGAATTCCTGTCTCAACCATTGTTGTTGTTCTTCCATTGCTTCGTCCCACATACATCTGATGCCAGCTCTCCACAATCATCTCCCTCACACATGCCACATGCAAGTTATACTTCTTACATGATGATCTGTAATCAAGGACGGACTCAGAAATTATGATACCGAGGCAAAAAAAAAAAACTCATAAATTTGTAGTACTAAAAATTTTAACCTATCATTTTTTAAAGTATAAATATACATTGTAATTTTATTCTGACTTTATCACTTTCAACTTTTGGCCTTCATTTTTGTATGAAATTTGTTTTTGATAATCAATATTATAAATAAATTTATTTAACACTTATGTATATATTAATTTTTCAAAAACCTCAAAATTTAGTGGGCGAATATTATCACCGCAAGTTTGTTAGCAGATTCATCCTTACCTGTAACTCCAGCTTCGTCCTTTTTGTCCACAACGTTGACACGACGAACTCACTTTCCGATATAGGTACAACTTCACATCACCATGATCATCAAGTATCATTGGAAGCTTTGCACAACAAGGGTGAAGATCAAAACCACATGAAAAGCAGTGGTAGACAAAACCGGTGACACTCTTTTCACAGGCGTTGCAATAACGAGGTATGTCGCCCGGTGGCTTTGAGAGGAATTGGAAGCAACATTTTGGGTAGAAAGGGTGGAAAAGAGAAGGAGATGGTATGGAACAATGCATGTGAAGATCATAGTCACAAATATTGCAGCTGTAACGCGAACCTATGCCAATTTCTTTGCAACCATCACATTTGAATGGAAATTCGGAGTATTGGAACGTTAGTTTATGTTTTGGATGGCTAAAATGAGATATCTCATTGTATCTTTTTGTGGTGTTCATAGTTGTGTCTTTATGATGAGAAAATTTGGCTATGGAATACATTATTTTGTTGCTTATAAGAATGGATAGTTTATTTGGATGTGGGAGGATAGAAAAGTTATATGAATTATATATGATGAGGGTGAATCAAATTTAGCTTATGGTTCAAGCAATTGTAAAGGAATCTCCACGTATATAACAGAAAAGCATAAGATATACAGTTCTAATTTTTCAAACTACTACTAAATTTTGGTATTTAGATTCTATACCGTAGTAATGTAGTTTGAAATTTTGCTTCTCCTAGTCAAACACTAGTTCATAACATTTTTTCATTTGTTTAAATATCATTTTTTCTATAAGATGCTTCAAGTTGCTCGCATTTTTGTTTTTACCACGTTATAGTTATGAAGTTTCCACTACCGATTGACAATGAGTATGACTAATACCTTTGGAGGAAGATGCTTGCGTACAAGTGATTTCTCCCCTCTCAACAAAATTTTCTCCATAAACAAGAGTCATGGGATCAAACTCTTAATCACTTGCTGTTCAAATCTCTCATCACTATGATCAATCCAAACGATTCTACCACGACTTTCATTTTTAGTCATTATTTGATTAAATTTCCCGATTAAACGTTTTTAAACAAAACAAATCAACATTAACCATTCAATAATAATTTTTTCTCAACAACATACTTTTATAACACATTTTGTTATTAAGCAAAAAAGTAAGTATTCAATGAAACTTATTGAGAAATGTATAATACTACTAAAAGAGTATTCTCATACTAACTATTTTGACTGTCCTGTCTTTTAAAAATCTTTTGTTTTCCTATTTTTCTTTCATTTTTATCAAGTCATACATTACACATTTCCTTTTTATCTCCCTTCCCTAATGGGGTATATGATAAAATATTTGTGCTAAAGTATACCAGGCAGTGGGCCATGTGGCCCAGAAGAATATTATCCCAAATTTCTTTGACTTAAATAATACATTATTCTTAACCTGGGCATATGCAATTAACAATGGGTTACTAATAGTATTAAGATTATTATGTAAATTATAATTAACTAATGTTATCTCCTTACAAGGCATGTAAATAAGGTGGAAGTCTAACTTTGTTCCATTTATCTATCATTTATTTAGTGTAAATACGTGGAAATGATATACACAAGTGAAAGATTAGTCATATCAATTAATGACATATATTTATTAAAAAGAGTCCTACTAACATATCACATTTGTCTTTCTCATAAGTTTGACAAAAAATAAATAATAGATAAATTAAGCAAACTCAAACTCATAAGACGAAGGCAAGGAGTGCCCCCCGCCCATCCCATGTGTCTCAGCTCCTTAAAAGGTTTCCTATCTATGATATTCTCAATGAGATTTGAAAAAGAAAAATTAAAAGACATGTTCAGTGTGCTGGATATAATAAAAAATTGGATAATGATATGATAATGACTTGATAGATCTTATTATATCATGCGTTTGATGTACACATGATAAGAGTATTTATTTTATTTTATTTTAAAAACATGATAAGAGTATTGTGATGTATTATTTATTTTTCTTTAAAAATTGTGTTATTTCTATATTCTCTTGATTTTATATATTTATAAAAAAAATGACAAGATGATAAAAAAAAAAAATTGTAACACATTTATACATATGTAAAATTATATTATCGTAATATTTATGATGACACGAAAACCAACAGGTTGGGGGACATGATCTTCGTTCCCATCTCCAAACTTTTGGAGAATTTTATTACAAGTAATGATATAAACATCCTAATCTTTAACACTGATGAACACTTCATTTTCTTTATCTCTCTTCCTATGGCATCGCTAATACATCACATTACTTTCTCTCTTATCTTTCTCTTGCAAGGTATATTAATTTTACATGTCTTTTTTTAAATCAATTTTACGTGTCATTTATTTTAGAGGAATCAATTTTACGTGTCCATTGATTAATTTCCTTGTATTCCCTATGCCAGTAGGAAAAATCATCACCTGCGGAATCTTATATAGAGAAGTGTCTGCGGAGACCCTCACACATGGAGACAAATTAACATCTATATTACGGAATAAGTTCAGTTTTTTATTCAAATCTTTTGACGTAGGTGGCATGTAATTTCTTTTAGGTATACATACTCACTACAATGGTTTAGGATTTGAACCTAACATTATAATGAAATTAATATAAGTTACAGTTTACTTCCTATAACGAAGCAAAGAATAATTCTAAAAGCTAAGGATATATATGTGGCATGACAAAGCACGCCACCATAATAATTTTCAAAGAATAAATACCTTCCTTAATTTATAGTTTCTACCTTCTAGCCTTTTAACGTGGACCTTATCCACTTGCATGGATCTTCTTCTAGAATGCCAATAATCCATTATGCAATTTTTTTAAGAGGAACCATTGCAAATTAAATCTAAGGAAATAAATTCTTGAATATTTTGTAACCATAAAATACATACTAGGCAACGTGTCTCATGGAGAGAGGTGTGTTTCATAGTGGGAGAGATGAATAATTGGTTAGAATCTATATATGCTATATTCTGCTTCTTTATGAAATATAAGTGAGTAGAGAACCAATCAAAGAATGCTAGCTAGCTGAACACGAATAATTAAAGGTGCTGTGTTTTTCTTACCTGTTTTCATATTTTGACTATTTTTTCTTATCTCATCAAAGAATCAAACATGATGAACTTTCAAGAAAGTGAGAGTTATTTGTTCTGATACTTACTTGATCCAATTCTTATGCAATAGTTGTACTTGTTGGAGATTAAATGTATAAGTTGAATATTATTCTCTTATGAATTTTGTGATCTGCGTCATTTGTAATCATCTCTCTTTTATCTTTGTGAAAAATGAAATTATTCCCTTCAACTTTCCTTTAGCCTTACAAATTAAGTAACTAAGTATCCTATTCACCAACAAAAAAGTAACTATATATCTTTGGCAGTTTAACTAAAATGTATCTCTTAACTTGTTTTATGTACACATTATAAATAATTAAAATAATTGTCCGCAAGTGTAGCACAGTTAGTAGTTATCAAAGACATTATGTGTAGGGATTAGAGTTCGAACCCCGGATTTCTTAATTCTCCATATTTAACATATATGAATCTAATTAGACTGTTTGACTAAAAAAAAATATTAGAAGGATGAAGGAGAAGAAATGAAATGCTAAAAATTAAAATAATTAGAAGAACATTCATGAAATATTAGGGATTTCATTTTACTATTAAAGTGTAAAATAAAATTCCAACTCCAATAAAATTTGGGAACTTTTGGAGTTGCATTTTGGTGGTTATTACGAATTTTCCACTGTGTTGTATTTTTGTTGAAATTTGTGTGTTTGTTTAACATTTCTCATTTTAAAATGTATCAATAACCATTTATATGGAATCCTTAAAAAAAAACATTTATATCGAAAGATTTCATTTTACTATTAACGTGTAGTCATTAAACTTGTTAATAAAAAAGGGGTTTTTTAGAATATAAGGGGTGAGAAAAAGAAATTCCCTCTAAAGATTGTAGTAATACTGCAAAGAGGGCCCGATCTTCACTTCTAATAACGTTTGGGATTTTTGTTTATCTCATCATTCATGCTTCTTGCACACCCTCTAAAAATCTGATAATGTCCCTGAATTTTTCGGATTCTAGAGTTCAAAATGAGTTTCTCCTCTATTTTTAAAGAAAAAAAAATTAGTCTAATAGCTTCGCTTGAAAATAGGGGATCAAAAGTTAACAATTTTAAAAATAGGGGATCAAAATTGCATTTAAGCCTATATTTTTATATTTGTAAGTAATTGTAAATGTTTTAGTTCTGATATTTTTTATGTTTTAAATTGGCTATAAACATTTCTCAAAAAAGTTTTTCTATATAAACCTTAAAATATAAGATTGTTTATTTTCTTACCATACTCTCTTATCACATGCCCCCTATATTATGAAAATATCTTCGTGCGATTATATAATTTGAACTCCTTTTTTGAGATTTTCTGATTTCACAATCCCAAAACTCCTAAAAACCAGAACTCTTATTTTAATTGATAAGAATATCTTTGTTGATCACCATACTATCCCCACATAAACTGCACACCAGCTTTGGAGGTAGTATTATCATAACTAACTCCCGAAATGAATTTAAGAAATAAAATTATAAAACGAATGAAAAGTGAAGAATGAATAAAAATATTGAAGAATGCAAGACTATTTAATAGCCATAAAACGTTCCTAGATTATAACTACTCCCTCCGGTCACATATATAAGCAAAAATTGACTTTTCAGATACATTGAATAATTAATGTATCCGGTCACATTTATGAGTTAGATACATTAATTATTAGATGTACTTAAAAAGTTGTTTTTTGCTTATAAATGTGACCGGAGGGAGTACAATTAAAGGAAACCTCTAAAATGCATTATGCATACCACTAACCGTTCAAACCTTGTCTATAATGCAACAATCCACATTAACCATTTAAACATACTCTCATCGTCCTAAATTAAGTGAGTCATTTGTTCATTTCACATATATTAAGAAAAATGTACGAGTGAAGGAGAAAGAAAAATGGTTTTAAGTGTTATTATCAAGTATTAGTGCATTCACCATTATCATAAATGTAAAGTGTAATCTATTGAATTTGGAGTGATAAAAGTGGTATTAATTAGAATCATAATTGAAAAAAATATATATTCCCTTAAAAAATGAAATTGATTAGTTATTTTGAGATAATATTTTTTAACAAAAGGATCATTTATTATAAGGCGGGGGTAATATATGCCATGGTTAGATTTGAATCAATTTTTAGAGTATTGTTCTTCATTTGAGAAATTGAAATTTCAATCAAGAGAAATTCTTAGGAATAAAATAATATATACGACTAGAATTATTCTTATTGGTTTTAATATTCATAAATAAATGATGAAATTAAACGTGTACTAGTAGTAGTAGTAACAATTAACAAACCAAAAAAAAACAAGGGTATTGTACCATTCATTATGTGGTGGCCACATGCATGCCGTAGGTAATAAATGTTGCATGAAACATTAAGGCTAGCACAAGAAATTAGGTACAAGTGTCTTTCTTTTCAATTGGCCACTAACTTTATCTACCTCGTCCTCTTTTTTTCTTCATTGGAGCTAATCCAATTTGTGACATTAGGGAACAAAATATTGTGGCTACATAACATCTCCCAACTAAAATTTAAATATTGGTCCATTAAACTTGACATTAATATACTCCCTCCGTTTCAAAATAAATGTTCATTTTGGAGAAATTGTTGTAACTAAGAAGCCAAATAAATTTTGTTACTTTTGATGAAATTATGTGTGTGTTTTCCATAATACCCTTAACCATTTTTTATTTTATTCTATTTTTTCTCTCTTTATAATAAATATATAAGAGTATCATTGACAAGACAATAATTAATGTTGCATTGAAACTTGAAATGAAAAAGTATTGTGAAACAAAATTAATCTCTAAAATAGACATCTATTTTGAAACGGAGAGAGTACCACTTTCTATCCTTTTGGTATCGAGAAAATGTTACTATCTTTTTTGTGATAATATAGTCCTATGTTTTTACACAGTCATAGTCATTTTTTATTAAAAAAAGTATATCCAGAAGATATTTCTATCACCAATTAACCATACAATTTAAGAAAGCTTTTTGACAAATTTCTTTGCTGTGATCATGTTCAATAAATATTGGTTCAACCATATAGTGGACTATGGTCAGATAAGTTACCGAATTTAATTTATTGTAGAAGACGGCATCGTAATAATGCACCTAATAATGAGTTTTGTTGCACCAATTCACAACTGCATGCATCCAATTTTCACCCCAACTTAACTACCAAATCGTTTTTTCATCAATTAATTATATTTATATACATCATCCGGTCACTAATATAAGCAAAAATTCACATTTTGCATTCATTCAATTAATGATGTATATAGTCTTTATTATAGACCAAATACGTCATTTAATGAATGAATCTAAAAGTTAACTTTTACTTATATTAATGACCAAAAGATGTATTTGGTTTTCTTCTCTATACTTATTTTTCATTTTTTCCAATCCGTCGTTACCAATTTGTTTAAAAGTCAAATAATTTAATAGTTAAATTAGTAAAGAGAATATTATCGTTTCAATATTGATGCTTATGCTAAAATCCTATTAGTAAGATTTTATTTGTTAAATGAGTTTTAATGTGTACTATAATATAAGAATTATTATTTTTTGTTTTGAACCTAACAAAACTTACACTAAATTTTGAGACGGGGTTCAAACTTATGCATATGCAACCTTATATCATATGAATTGTATTTATGAGATAAGAAAATTTAATTTGTAAGATGAAAATTTGTAATATATTTAAGAGATTAATTATATCACTCCTATTTACTCTTCCAAAATCACAAATTGAGAAGACACGGTGAAAAATGCAATTTTCCAAATACATATATATGCAATTTTATAAATACTACTAGTATAAAAGAACGAAAATTTGACTAGATCATCACAATACTTGTGCTGACATTTTAATCTCAAACAGGTGTATACAGAATGAAAATATTTCTTTCTGCCGGCATTGGAAAGCACCAACTACTCACTCAATAAATGCACTAGAACGACACCTTCATGAATTCATTATATGTACCATAAATGGTGACCAATAAATTAGCATGATATTATGCAGTATTTAAGGGTACATTATTGGCCAGCCAAGTGGCTTAACTTTCAGCAATTTGGTCATCAATAGGCATGCATTAAAACTATAATAACAAACATTAGTATGTTAATGCCTTGTCAAAATACTAATAATAATGTGTTCATTGTTCAAAACTATACTCTGTCAACATATAATAATGATTAAAAATAGATTGTAGTATTTTTTTATGACAAATATAAAAAGGATCATGCTAAAATGTGTCTTATGTACATGTGTTAAGGATTCCACAAATATCAGTGTTTATTGAGAAAAATTTATTTTCAACTTTTAAGAAATAAATTTGCTATAGACATCATTATTAGGACACATCTTAGCATTTTTCATATAAAAATTCATACTATACTGCCATACATTGATAGACATGGAGTTTAAGAAAAAACTACAAACAAGATACTGTAAAATCCAAATAATCTACTAATCCGACTCAAATTATGTTTGGTCATGTTAATTTTAATGGTAAAATGTATTTTATTTACTAAAACACATTTATGAATTATAACTAGTGAAGTAGTTAAATGATTGAAATGTAATAAATAAGGTTAGGTTAATGGAAAAAATACTACATAAATATTGTTGTATTGGTTTTATAAAAGGAATAAATGATTTGAGATAGAAAAAATAAAAAAGACACCTAATTTGAGAGACTAATAAATTATTTAATAATTTCATTAAATTTTCTTAAAAATAATAAAACCAGAATCAAAGTTTTTATTGAATGATTTTCTTTCCTATTTCTGATTTTGTCTGTTAGATAGAATAGTGACAAAGGTAGTTTTGCAGCTTCACCAACCTTTTACAGCCACTATAAATGCTTAGAAGGACTTCTTGAGTTTCTGAAAAGCATGCAAACAAACATAAACAGCTGAAAAAGTGTATAAAACAGCTTTGAAAAAATTGTTATTAACACATGCAACACCAAAAGTAGTCTTAGAATTTATTTGTATCAGAACTCAACTACCCTTTACTATCACTATTTCATCATTCCCTGCAAGTCACAGTTCTGAAACACACACCTTTTGCTGCAGATTTCATTCCATAATGTCAGAGGTTTATACTGTGAAAGTTGAGGAAGGAAGGCCTGCTACATCTGATGGAAGGCCATCAGTAGGTCCTGTGTATAGATGCATTTATGCCAAAGATGGTCTTATGGAGTTGCCTTCTGGTTTAGAGTCCCCTTGGGAGTTCTTCAGGTCAATATTCTACTTGTTGATTTATTTCATGTCATTAATGCTCTAATCAACAAAAATTATCATGCATGTAGATCAAGTGTTTCATTTAGTTTATGGACAACAATTCTAATCTATAATGCATGACCTTATTCTGTTGGAGCAGTTTAAGGACAATCCTTTCTTAGGAAAAACTGAAGGACAATGCCTTGTTTGTATAAACAACTTAACTCAGTTGTTATAGCGTGTTTATCGCAAATGTTTATGTATGTTCAAAACAAAATATAAAATAAATAAAGTGCCAGACTAGAGTGCCAACAATGTTCTATAGTAGTATTTGGCTTTTGAGCTTTTTATCTTCGAAGTTTTTATGGTTTTGTTTTTCCTTTGACAGGGATTCTGTTCAGAGGAGCCCCAACAACCAAATGCTTGGAAGGCGTCAAAAACTTGATTCCAAGGTACTAACTTCGTCTTCAATGTATATCAATTCGGTTTATTCTTTGCTGTAGTTTCAAGAGCACAAAATCTTGTTTCTCTTTTTCCTGTTAAATTGTGAAAACTTTATATGAACATTGAGCTTGAATTTTCAGGCAGGACCTTATTCATGGCTAACATATAAAGAGGTTTATGATGTTTCCATCCAAATGGGGTCAGCCATAAGAAGCCGTGGCGTCAATCCCGTGAGTTTTCAGCAGTTCCTGCTCTTTCAACATTCTCTCTGGACTTGAATATAAGCAAAAAAGTACATGTAACTGGTCGATATTGAGATACATTAAATGTGAAATTTATTATCTGATTAATGGTTTTATGTTACTAGGGAGATCGCTGTGGCATATATGGTTCCAACTGTCCTGAATGGATCATTGCAATGGAGGTATAGTACTTTGTTTGTAATTGTATCATCGTTGTTACTGTAAATTAATTGTATTTGTTAATTATTGTAGTAAGACTTTACCCGACTCAATTTTACTATATTGCAGGCTTGCAATAGCTCTGCAGTCACGTATGTTCCATTATATGATTCCCTTGGTATGTCTTTTTTGTCTTCACAGTTGATTTAGCCATGTTTTCGATAAACAACTTAACTGAAAGTTTATATCATAAACGCTTATCATATAAGTGCTTATGTATAAGATATTCTATAACAAAAGGTAAAATAAAGTCAAATTATTTTCATGTATAAAACTATCTTGGATAGCTTAAGCTGAAAACAGCTTATGTACATGTCATAAGTTGTTTCCATAAGTTCATACATAAACACAAACAGTCTTGCAAGTGTTTATGGTAGTAAATAAGTTTAAATAAGTCAATCCAAACAAGCTAATGTGATTTCTTTTATGATTTCAAACATATCATAATAGGTCCTAATGCTGTGGAGTTCATCATAAACCATGCTGAAGTTTCAATTGCATTTGTACAGGAAAATAAGATTCCATCAGTATGTTCTTGTTCTTTGAGCTCAATGTTTTCACATTTAACGGTTCTACTGTTAAATCTTCTCAATGAGAACTAAGCATATAGTATCATTTTTTCCCTTACTGAACTAACACTTGTTTCCACAGATTTTGTCATGTCTTGATCAGTGTTCTTCAAATCTTAAAAGTAGGTCAAATCATTGCTGTCTTATTATCTCTCAGTCCAGATTAAGGTGTGCTTGTTTGTTCCTCCATTTAATGTTGACAAATTAATGTTGTAGCTATTGTGAGCTTTGGAAATGTTTCTGCCACACAAAAGAAGGAAGCTGAGGAATTTGGCACATCCTGCTTCTCCTGGGGAGAGTTTCTCCAGTTGGTAAGTCATAGTGTATTAGATTGCGGTTCCGGTTACGCTGCAAAACTTTATATCGCAGTTGCGATGTCGTTGTGGAGACCACAAAATCGTTTATATCGTGGCTACAATTGCGTTTGCGGACATAATTTAAAACCATAAACCTTGTTTTTATCTGCCTATTGGTATTCAAATAAGGAGCATGGACAATTTTGATTCAACGTTCTTACTTCTTAGTTATCTTCCTTTCTTTCTTTAGGGAAGTTTGGATTGGGATCTACCACCAAAAAAGAAGACCGACATTTGCACAATAATGTACACAAGTGGAACAACAGGAGAACCTAAAGGTGTCATTATTAAGAATGAAGCTTTCATGTCTGAAGTGTTGTCTATTGACCAAATTATTAGGTTGACAGACAAAGTGGTAAGATAACAATTTTCAGTACTTAGTTTCTAATAAGTTTATAGGTATTTATAGAATGAGAAACCTTTTGAAAATATTGAGGTGCAAAAATTGATTTCAAATTATGTGATTAATAGAACATTATGCTTTATGGTTAATGTATAATCATTTAAACTTTTTTCTTTTCTGTAACTACTTCTGAGAAAGTTTGTTCAAACTCATCCAATGAGTGAAATTTAATTTCCTATATTTGTGAAACTATATAGTGCTGACAAGAAATATACAACATTGTAATATTTTTAGGCGGCAGCAGCAGACGACGAGGTCTACTTCTCCTTTCTTCCTCTTGCTCATGTATACGACCAGATAATGGCGACCTTTTGCATCTTTAAGGGATCCGCAATAGGATTTTGGCAAGGCGTAAGACATCGATTTACAGTTTCGGATTCAATTTTTCAAGTATTTTGTTTCAACTCTTAATGTTGCTTATAAAATATGCTCTTTATTCTTGCAGGATGTCAGGTTCCTGCTTGAAGATGTTCAGACACTAAAACCGACTATATTTTGTGGCGTTCCTAGAGTTTTCGATCGTATTAGCGCCGGTAACTCACAACTATATTCTTCTTATGCTCTTCTCGTGTTTTATAACTAACATATTTAAATAACTTTCTTCTACAGTTATACTTGTATACTTGTAACTATACTACTCAATTAGTATTAACTATATGCTTTTCAAATGTAGGTATCAAAAGCAAAGTTTCATCTGCCGGCTCACTGAAAAGTGCTTTATTTCAGTACGCATACAACTAGTACGTGTTTACCACAAAACTCTAAGTGTTTTGGTTATATATTTGTGTATAAACTAATCCATAATCCATTAACAGTAAGTTAAGATATCTTGAGAAGGGTCTTCCACAACACAAAGCAGCACCTTTCTTTGATAGACTTGTGTTTGATAAGGTACACTTTTCATCTGTGTGAGCTCTTTGCGCAAAGTTTGATCGCAACTAAAACATATTGGTTCTTTTTGTAGACAAAACAAGCACTCGGTGGACGTGTTCGTATCCTGTTATCCGGAGCTGCACCTTTGCCTATACATGTGGAGGAATGTTTGAGAGTCACTAGTGGATCTACATTATCACAAGGATATGGTATGACATATGAATCTTCTACTAAGCATATATTTTGATGATGACTCAAATACATAACTTTATCAAAGTTTTCTGAAGTCTACATTATAAGTGAAGTAATCTCTTATGAGAAATGGTTATCCAATAAAAGTTCCACCATTTTGCAATTACTTATTATACATGTTTTTGTGTATGTGTATGGCATATTAATCTTTTTTTTTTTGTTTCAGGTCTTACTGAAAGCTGTGCTGGGTGTTTCACAGCTATCGGTGATGTATTTTCTATGATGGGAACAGTTGGAATTCCCATGACAACCATCGAGGCCAGGCTTGAATCTGTACCAGAGATGGGATATGACGCACTTTCCAGTGAGCCACGTGGAGAAATTTGCCTGAGAGGAAATTCCTTGTTCTCTGGTTATCACAAGCGACAAGACCTTACTCAAGAGGTTATAGTTGATGGTTGGTTTCATACAGGTATATTGATTAATTCCTAGTAATTGAGGCACATGTGTAACCTATATTATTCAAGTTGTCACATTGGCTATAAATGCAGTATGTTTAGATAAGACTTTTTAATCAATGCAGGCGATATAGGAGAATGGCAACCAAATGGAGCCATGAAAATCATTGACAGAAAAAAGAATATCTTTAAATTATCTCAAGGAGAATACATTGCTGTAGAGAATATTGAAAGCAAGTATCTGCAATGCCCTCTTATATCATCGGTATGCTTCTACATCAATCAAAGAACAGTCTATAACATTAGAGAAGAAAATGTTGTATTGCATTTT
>Ga0099826_10000864_pt1 | contig 16472 bp, 11 predicted proteins | sample Mtrugardesep15_FD_76830 | JGI IMG/M metagenome (GOLD analysis project Ga0099826, IMG submission 76830) | Root nodule microbial communities of legume samples collected from California, USA - M. trunc garden sep15 | ecosystem: Host-associated > Plants > Roots > Nodule | place: USA: California... | reverse complement strand
TGTTACAGATAAAATCAATGTGAGGTCTTTGTAGAGATTTGATGAATATATCGGCCTACTGAGTTAATTGAAGAGGTTTAATGATGTCTGAAAGGGTCTTCTCATTGATGAAGTGGCAAATAATTTCATGTGTTTAGTTATATTATGAAAGTAGTGTGGGGCATAACACAATAGCCTGAAGTAGACCTCCTATCACTGATATGCACTGCTCAATCTGCATCTAAATATCCAACAATATTGGCATGACCTCGATCTGTATAAATAAACCCTTTCCTAGGTGATCTCTTGATATACCTCAGGATCTAATCCACTGTATTCCACTGGCTATTACAAAGTGAATTTAGAAATCGATTCGCAATACTGACAGCAAACGAGATATTTGGTCTGCTCATAGTGAGATAATTCAATTTTTTTTTTTACTAATTTCCTGTTTCGGCCTGGGTCAAGATATGGCTCCCCGTGATTTGCTTGAAGTCACTTTAGGGTCCATAGGCAATCCAGTTTCAACCAAGGATCATCTTGGTGCTGTTCTTGATGATCTTTTGGAAGGATATAATGTCTTCACCCTGTCAGTCAATAGTAGTGTTCAAGTTCTCAATGCTCATGAAGCAACAGTCTATAATATATTTGATCTTATGTTAGAGTACCAGATATATGATATTTTCTCTTTCAAAAAAAAGAAAAAAGATATATAATATTTTCTTATATTCTATAAACTTAAATGATTTTTGTTTATCCTTATATATCTTAAAATATGTTTTGTCGTACTTATAGGTCGTTATAGCAACAAATATAGCCGAGACCAGCATAACAATAGATGATGTGATATATGTAATTGACTGTGGAAAACATAAGGAGAATCGATACAATCCGCAGAAGGTATGTTCTTTTATTCTGATTTTGATGAGTTGCTATTTTACCTGGACAAGTCAATTGCGCAAATCTAATTTTATTCGTAGAAGTTTTGATTATAGACAGACTGCTCTTGAACTTTCACCATTAGCTGCATTTTTGCTCTGCTAAATGTATTTTGTTTTCACCTTGTTAATAAAGCTAAGAACAATAGTTTTGGTGTGGAGATGGATATGAGTCATTCAAAGGAAAAGGTATGTGTGGTTTTGGTGTGGGATGAAGCAGGACACTTGAAGCTTTTTTGGTGTCCTTTTAATAAATTTTTTTCTTGTTGTATTATCGTATTTTTATGAATCTCTACATTCTCTGGATCAAAATCATGAGCTATACATGAATAAATTATTTAGAAAGCAGAGCCACAAACACATAATATGATACTGACATTGTACAATACAGACACAAAGTATTGGGAAAAATTAAAATTTTATATGTCATGATATGAGTAGTGCAACACATAAAATTTGTGTAAAACTAATATTAATTTGAAAACAAGCACAAGCACGTCATAGGATACCAATAATGTAATATAGACACAAGTATACATACATTTTTCAAAGTACAACACGTAAAATTAATATAGAAACACAAATATTAAATCAAAAGAGAGATTAATAATTTTTAAGTTGGCAAAAGTAATTGTTCAGATGATAAGTTTTTCTCATGTATTTATTTTTATGGTACTCCCATTTGTATTGGTATAAAAGTTCACGGAATGGAAGCCAAAAAATGTGAAATACAACCCAAAGTACCCGAAGTCTCAGGGAAGTATCATACTTGAATATATTATATATGTATGATGCTCAACCACACCAACCAACCACTCTTATTGTTTACTGATTTCACCTTTTCTTTTTGAAGGGGATTTCACTTTCTTTTTTAGATCAAGAATCACAACTATAATATTACTATTAAACTGTTAACATGTGTGGAATGAGATGATAGAACACCTTACTAACTGGTTTGATTGAAATTAGAAATTGTCTAGCATGGTTGAAGATTGGATTTCTCAAGCAAATGCAAGGCAGCGTCAGGGTAGAGCTGGGCGTGTAAAACCTGGAATTTGCTTTCGCTTGTACACTCGTTATAGATTTGAAAAGCTCATGCGTCCTTATCAGGTATACATTTTGAAAGGAAATGCTTAAAAGAATACTCTTACCAACAGAATTCTTTTACTGACAGCTTTAACTGCTTCTGATAGTTACAAATGATCTAAGACTAACCTACAATATATATATATATATATATATATATATACTCACTCATGTAACCTCTCTCATTAGGATGAACATTATTTGGATTAGATATTTCAGTTTCTCTGAATTACTCTCTCTTTCTTTCTACCATGAATTCTAAAATTAAAGATTCTTTAATGTGCATTTAGTTTGTTTTATGTTTTCATTTACCATTGATATAATTTTGTTGTAAATATCGGATTTTTGTAATTATTTGTAATAATTGTATTTAGTCCATTAGTCAAGTCCATTAGATTTAGAATAGTCTATTTATTTAAACAAATTAGTGTTTTAATCTAATGTTTTCCCCTTTTCATGATTTTGCACTGAAAATGTGAAATCTTATGTATGGTTTGAAATAATTTGATTACAATTTCTTTTGAAAATCCTTGCAATAGGAAACACAATAAAAATAGAATGTCATTTGTACTATTGTTACTATTGTAAATATTTAATTATTATCTATTGTAAACAAAATTGAATATTTTGTAATTATAAGTGGAGGTTGTGCTCACCCCACTTAGGCTTTGTTTGGGAGTTTAGAGGGGAGGGTTTTGAAAAATAGGAAGGAGCAAGTGCAAGAAATAGAAGACATTGGGAGGAGAGGGCTTTGGAGGTTAATTTTTTATACATAATACAAAATCCCCCTCATTTGGGGGAACTCAAAAATTGTATTGAGGAGGGTTTTGGGGGGTTTTGGAGGGTTTATATGAATTTTTCAAATTCAATCTATGTTGTGATGATATTCTTAAAATTAAAAATATATTAATCATAAGCATTAAGTTATCATTCTCTAAAAAATTGTTCTTTCGAAAAATGTGAAAGATTTTTCCATTCTTCTATATATTTCCAAACCCCTAAAGCCCTTCCTTCCCCTCCCTCCAAACTCCCAAACAAAGCCTTAGTGGGATAAGACTTGGTTGTTGTTGTTGTATAAGTGGAGGTTGTATTCGGCCCATTAAGCAGGCATATGACATTATACCCTTATTATAGGTGCATAATATTCATATGACAAAGCCTTAAAATAATATTCATAATATTTTCCCCCAATTCTACATTATCATAGGTGCATATTATGTAATTATCAGCATTTTTGTATTAGACCCATTAGCTAGATCTTAGTCTATATATTCAGAGTAGTGCTTGCATTCTTTACACAATTGAAGTAATTTTCAAAATAGGGAAACTCTAACAAATGCCCTTAGGGCATTGTTTAAGCAATCAAAAGTGGTAACTCTTGCATAATAAGTTGTGTGATTATTACTTTTACATCTGTTTGACTTATATTTTCAAGACAAAATTTCTTATAATGGATTCCTTAATCAATGCCCTTAGGGCACTTGTTAGAATGACCCTTCAAAATATTTTACTACAATTAGTAAAAACAAATCAATTTGAAAAGAAAACAAAATGCAAACCACAACTTATAACTTTTTAAATTTATAATTACAAAAGTACCCAATATCCCTCTTTTTCAAGATTTTAAGAATGAAATGCCAAAAGCAAATGTTGTTTGTTTTGTCTTTCCATCATTCTAATATCCTTTCTTTTCCTTATGCGTCTTATATTCTTCTTATCCAGGTGCCGGAGATGCTTCGGATGCCATTAGTTGAATTGTGTCTGCAGATTAAATTACTATCTCTTGGGTATATCAAGCCATTTTTGTCTACGGTAAGCAATAATTTTTTAGGATTTATAAGAATTATGTGATCAGTTATATGGACTGCTGTTTACAGTATATTTCCAATAACAGGCTTTAGAACCTCCGAAAATTGAAGCAATTGATTCAGCAATGTCTTTATTGTACGAGGTACTCTGACATTTTCCTTCTATGTTTTCTCATCCTTCTAGTTTTTTTTTCTCCAACAACAAATATTCCCTTCCCTATTAGCTTTGTGTGTGAAAATATGTTTTTATATAGTCATAACGTGTTTGTAGAACTATGTAATATGATAGATCAAATGTTTCCTGATTTCTGTATCTGCTTTCTTAAAATGAAATCAAAATGTTGCAGGTCGGTGCTCTTGAAGGGGATGAAGAGTTGACACCTCTTGGGCATCATCTGGCAAAACTACCTGTTGATGTATTAATTGGGAAGGTGTACACAAATTATTATTTCCTCTTATCTTCAAAGGATTAAAAAAAATCTTGTTTTCATTTCAATGCAGCTTTATTTCTCTAGAATTCATTTATTTTTATATATGATGTTTGTGTTTTTGTTTATCTATTCAATGTTCTTCACCTAAATTAAAACTGTTTGAAATTAAAACATCGACGCTCCCATTTCCATGTGGCTAAGGTTCATTTTACAGCAAGCAATGTATCTTAGGGGTTAGCTTAACTACTCCCTGTAAATGGCATTGTTCATTTACTATCACTGTAACTTCCATGGTCATAAATTAAACATTGACTGCAAAGTAACTTGAGCACATTCAGGAAAATTCTTCTTTTGTCTATCCAAACATTTCTACAACTAATAATATTGCACCATGGGTCTTTGGGTGTGTAAGGTGATCACTCTTTGTAAATTCTTTTAAAAGTCATAAAATAACTTTTTTTTCAATGTGGGATTTGGATTTGAGTTTATTCACCCACCCCCCACCACCCCTCTCACTCGGTACTATTATTTTCGTTGGATGGCTCAAATCGTTAGGTTCTATTAGGTTTTCATATTGAGCATAACTCATTCTGACCATAATAAGCAGATTTAATTCTCGTTATTATTTGATAGATTTGTCTCCTTAGGGCCCGTTTGATGGCCAGAATAAGAGACAAGATATGAATAAACTAATCCTGAAACTTATCCTATCTTGTCTCTCGGGTTAAAATTCTTATCTTGAATATGAGTTGGGTTAGAAATTAACAAGATAGGATAAGAAAATAAATGATTGATTTATTCCTATAATATGTAACTGTGTGAAAACTGACATCTAATAAAATATAGATATAAATAAAAGATAAACAAAAAAATTGATATGAAATTAATGAATAAATTATTATTAAAAATTACAAAAACATGATTATAATTTTTTTTTAACGCATTAAATATAATTTTCTTGCAAGGGTAATTCTGTTATTTACGTATAATACATCTATATATATATATATATATATATATATATATATAAGCGATTAATTGGCCATAACTTAATTGTTCATAAGGGATATCACCACTAGGGCTTTGGCCTCTAAGTTTCTCTCTAACTTTATCTCCTAGAGACTTAGGTAACCCAGCTAAGAACTTTTCTTTCCAGAAAGGTTGTTGATTATCCTCTCTAGTGTAAACCCTAGTAAGGAAAGTATCTTTGTACCATCTAAAATCTCCTAATGATTTACATTTAAGGTTAGATAGTAATTCTCCAGACCTATCTTTAATTAAAGATGGATCACCAATAAAGTGTTGGCCTATGGTAAAGATTAAAGAGTTAACAGCGTCAGGGATAGTTTCGTTGCCATTAAAAATGGGATTACCGTCAGAATCTGTTTTAATTGCAGGAAGAACTGCAGACTTTTCTTCTTCAGTGGTAATTATCTAACCAACCTTTTAACTAGCCAGAAAAGCCAGCAACTAAGATTTCAACAATAACTGTTTCCGGGCAGTTATTAGAAGTCTCATAGGCAGTAGCTACCATTGTCATATTTTGGAGTACTTTTCTTGGTCATAACATCCACCAAGGAACTATTACCCCCATTCATCAGACAATTGAATTTGCTGATAAATTTCCTAATCAAATCATTGACAAAACTCAATTACAAAGATTTTTAGGATGGCTAAATTAAGTTTCTGACTTCTTTCCCCAACTTAATCATCCTCAGATAAATCATCATTCTAAATTTGATTTAAATCCTCAGAAGGTTCTTTATGTGATTCATCTTCAGTTGACTCTATTAACATATTATTAATACGGTCTTCAACTTCTTGATCAAGGTTAAAGGACTTAATTTTCCCTTGTAGCCTACAATATTTGCTAAGATGGCCATAATTTCCACAATTATAGCAACGAGCTCCAGTTCTAGGTTTCTTAGGGACATTATTGAAAGGGGAGCTAGAGTTAGGCTGTTTATTTGGCTCAGAATTAAAAGGTTTATTATACGGTTTATTGTAACCTTTATTGTAAGGTTTATTATGATTATTATTGTTATAATAATTTGGTTTGGGTAAACTCTTCTTTGGTTTAGGTTTGGAATTCTTTGAACAAGGTGGTAGACCGAATTGCGCACTGTATCTTTCTTTAGCAGATTAAACATATATAGTGTATTTATTTGTTTTCTTATAAAAATTAAAATTGTTCATTTAGTTAGTATTGTCAATGGATATTTTTTTTAAAATTATATGAATTGTTTAATTACTTGTTCAATTTTTTTAGTTTTATAAGTTTAAAAATATTAAGATTTAATTTCAAAAGAATATATATGTAATTGTTTCACAAGGGTAATTTTGTCATTTAAATATGATATATATAATATCATGTCATTATTAGGTATGTACCAAAAAAATGATATGATAAAATACTGTTATATGTTTGTTATCATGTCAAACACGTGATATGATAATTGTTTACCCTGGCCCCTATCCTATCATATCCTTATTGAGCTCTATATCGTATCTTGTCTCTATCCTATCATGACCATCAAACATGCTCTTTCCTGTAATTAGAATAGATTTGATTTAATTTTATTTTAGTAAATGCCCTTTCCTTATTAGGGTAGATTTGATACAGTCTATATTTTATTTACACCTTAAATACCGAAAAATTGAAGAAATTTTTTTTAGACCTTTTTCCTACTATTTTTCTTTTCATGTGATATAAGGTTGTTGGGCCAGCCACTAATGGTGTTTCTGTGACTGCAGATGATGTTGTATGGTGCAATTTTCGGTTGCTTGTCACCAATTCTTTCAGTTTCTGCATTTTTAAGTTACAAGTCTCCATTTCTGTATCCCAAGGATGAGGTCTTCTATACTATCAATTCTTTGATATATATTTAGTCTGGTTAGCTAATTTGACTTTGAATTAAATGCTGTGTGTCTATCTTCAGAGGCAGAATGTTGAAAGAGCAAAACTAACATTGTTGAATGATAAGCAAGATGGGCCTGGTGAGGGAAATGATATTGATAGACAATCTGATCATTTACTTATGATTATAGCTTACAAAAAATGGGAGACTATTTTGAACGAGGTCAGTATGTGATTCTGATTTGTTTTTTAGGCACACCCTGTGTAATTAGTTTTAAGATTACCCTGGTTGAGGAATGCAATATCTTATGGTATGCTGCCTTCTAAGTATTACTAATGCTTCTTTCTTTCAAAAAAAAAAAGTATTACTAATGCTCTCAGAAAATGAAATTGCACATGAAGTAACCTTACAAGTAGAAATGGCTACCATGTATCTCCTTGCGAGGGAAAATAAGTAAATAAATGAATAGAGAAACTGCCCTTGGTTATCATAATCATCATGAAACTTTAGCTGTGGATATACTTAACTATTAGCCGTAAAAAATGTGTTTATAATTGCGGGTGGTCCTCATCTTACAAGCTGGTTTTGTAAGAGTTGAGTTATGCCCAACCCAGATTATAAGAGAACTATCATATTTTGCAAAACATATTTTGTGATAGTATTACCTTCTCTCAAAAAAATATTGATTACATTTACATCTGCAGAAAGGACCAAAAGCTGCACAGCAATTCTGCAATTCATATTTTCTGAGCAGCTCTGTAATGTTTATGATAAGGTATTCTATTTTTTACTTCATCTTATTCAAGGGACTAAACACCAGAGGGGCAATTTCGGCGGGCTAGTTTGGCTTCTTAAAGAAAGGGACTAAACTCCAAAGGGGTCTTTTGTTTATTATATGTTTTCTACTGCATCTATCCCTTTTACTATTTTTCATTTAAGACATCTCTCATCTACCTCTTAAGTATTTTTTCGTTTCTCATTACTAAACAATTCTTTATTTCTTAACTTCCCTTTCATTATATCATTTAATTAGTAATATTCCTACTGACATGTCTCTTGGTCCAAGTAAAAAGAAGAATATGCTGAAATGTTAAGTTTCGACACACCATAGGTTGAATTTACATAGAATAGACATAATGAATAGTGAATACTACAATACAGTTTGTAATCCTTTTTTCGTAGCATAATTATATATTCTAGGATTAGAGAAAATGTATTTTTTCTCAATGAAATCAGAATGGAGATACAGTAGGCGTGATTGCTTCTTGCTGCACATGTAACTAAGTTACCCCAAACAAAGGTGCAATAAACACAGATGTAGACCTCCTATCTCCTGGGTTCCTTCCTTGTTGTCCCCAAGTTTTTTATTTGTGACATCCTTTGTCACAAAAGTAATTATCGTAATTAAATAAGTAAAAAAACCAGACAATTAAGTATAATAAAAACATTTAAAATAAATAAGTAACAAAACCATAACCACAGAAATAACAAATCATACGAATTAAGAATCTAAACTCCTAACTCCTAAGTATCACTATAATAAGAGCCGATTCTAAATAAATCTCAAAATTAACCAAAAGTCAGCCAACACAGAGGAAACTAATGTGATCACATCCTGATGATCACCCATCAGTATCATCATTGATTTCATCTTATCGTGCCAGATCATCATTTACTCGCACTATTGATGTGCAAACAGTCACAGGGTAAACAAACGAAGGTGAGTCATCATACTCAAGCATAAAATGAGCGGAGTATGACATTTCAAATGCAATGAAAAATTATTTAACTATGCAATCATCATAAATACGTAAACATTCATTTAATATGTTATCATGTATGCATGGCAATACAATAAGCATGTTAATCATCAACTGTCTCTAAATTGGATCCAGCTAACTCCGGGTTTACATGGGTAGATAAGCCACATAAGGGTCTTGTCAGGGTAATTTAGTATTCAACGTGAATGTCTTCTAATGTCTTCCCCAAGGCTTCATCAGCATTTTACTTCGATTTTATCCTACTTATATGAATGCATATACGTAGGATATATATTTGGTAGGCATTAATATATGTTAAGGACATGCCAAAAGGCATGTTACTCAAAGCTTATTTTTCCGAATTGTATTTTCTATATCAGCACTTCTCAAGTACACGATTTATATGTATGCCAGGGAGATGAGGATACAGTTTGGAACATTGCTAGCAGATATTGGTCTCATCATTCTTCCAAAATTAAATCAGGTTTGCTGCCTTTTCTTATTAAGTACTCCCTCTGTTCCTTTTTAATTTTCACTTTTGCAGAAATTTTTTGTTTCTAATTAACTGTCACTTTCAAAGTTTAATACAGCATTAAATGTTGTTTTTCTTATATTACCCTTAGTTATTTATTGCAGAGAGAGAAAAATAAATGAAACGAGATATTAAATGATTAGGGCTATTATTGGAAAAAGATAAATTGTTGTATCAAAAGTAGTAAAATGTATTTGTTGTCTTGGTTTGTGTAAAAAGTCAAAAAGTGACAATTAAAAGAAACAGATTAAATGGCAGTGTTACTGTCCAATGGCGCTTATAAACATGTTTCCTTACATTCTGAAATGACTATCATTGGTTGTCGTGGGGTTTATATACTGAAGGTTGGACCTAATGATCATATTGATCATTTCAAAGCTCGTTTGATGGCAAAAGGATATACACATATTTATCTACAACTTACACGCATTTAAGAATAGACAAAAACAAATTACACCATATTTGACATCAAAATTTTGATGTCAAAATACCATTTTTCTTAGACTATTTACATTATTACAAATATTCCTACATATGTTTTCTATATTATGTGCTATTAAGGATATGCATATACCTAGCTTATAGTGCACTGCACATAGGATAGCATTATATTTATGTAAGCAGTATGTCGAAAATTTGATAAAATTGTAAGTGAGAATGCTTTATTTGTTATTTTCTCTGATGTATAATCTGGACAACCACTTCAGATGGATGGAAGAAAGATAGGAAGTCTTGACAGGTGGCTTTCTGATTCATCACAACCATTTAATATGTATGCACATAACCCGTCAATTCTAAAGGTAAGCTTTGAGTATATTTAGTTATAACTTTTAGACAATGCTTGCTTCTTTTTCACCAAATCTTTAAGGTGATGTTCTGTGATTCTCTCGCTTAGCCATTTGTATCTGTTCTCCAAGCTATGTTTAAAATATGATGTCATTTCCTTCATTTTGTGGTCTCCTAGTTGAGTTTATGCCATGACTTTTTCTATCTCTTTTGTAGTGTCCTGATGTAGTGTCATTTTATGGTTTGCATTTTGTTATCATTTTAAAATCTTTATACTCATCCAAGAGGTTGTTTGAATTGTCACTTGATACCTTGAGATTGGAAGTATATTTCCTTTTTTACCCTTCCTAAGATCCCTAATATAAATCTGAGCTTTAACTGTTATTACTTTGCCGCATGTACTGAATGGAAAATAACAACTAAATTTAGTGATTAATATTGTCAGAAATTCTGGATTGATGCCTTTCTTTATTGCATTCTATACTATATATAATAGTATTATTGATTATAAGTGATTAAAATTCATAATGACAAAAACTAAAGATTCTGCAAAACTAAAGCATGTTACATTTTCTAATTGTTATCGGATTTTTCTATTTTTTATTTTTTATACAATCCGTGTTCCATGTCTAGAATACGAATAGTAGTTCTTATTACATATCATTTGAAAAAGTAATCCATTTGTACTTCTTGGGAAAATTGGGCCAAGGGTCAGTCCTTGTACAAGGTTACTCATTCTCTAGACCCTCCTATTTCATGACCTATCTATCCTATACAGAAATTAGAAGTGGTATAGAAGTGACGTTGAAAAAAATAATGACCAAATATCACGGTCAGATGTTATTTCAAGCAAAGATCTCTGAGTGTGTACCCTTGCAGGCTATACTATGTGCAGGTTTATACCCCAATGTAGCAGCTGGTGAACAAGGTATTGTTTCAGCAGCTCTCACCAGCCTTAAGCAGTCTCCTAGTACTGTGAATTCTAGTCATACAGTCTGGTTTGATGGAAGAAGAGAAGTTCATGTCCACCCGTCTTCCATCAACAGTAGCACAAAAGCATTCAAGTACCCCTTTCTTGTCTTCCTTGAAAAGGTTTGTAAAGTTTTTGCAGAACTTTGTTAAGATCCCTTTTTTGTTCATTTAGTTTGTTGCTTTGAAATCAATGTAATGTAATGATATGTATATCAATATTATAAGAAAATATCTTAGAATATATTTGATATTATATTAGAGAATCTTAGTTTAGTTCTTATGATTTGTTTATAATCTTAGAGTATCGTAGATTATCTCTTTGGATTAGTTTTTTATATTACATATTATTATTTGTTTCTTAATTTCTCTATTTATTTAGGATTAAGTCTATGTATCCTTACAACGGGGATTAGTGTTCAGTCTTTCCTATCAAGTTATTAGCAATAATATTCAATGTTATTAACTATAAATTTGGATTAGTGTTCACCATTTTGTATCAAGTATATTATAGAAAAAAAGTATTTATCAAGTTATTGTCAATAATATTCAAAGTTCTTGTTTTTTTCTCTCCTCCTTTTGTCTAAAATGCATAATTTCAAGATGGTATTTGCAGCTTGGTTTGATCCTCTGTTAGTTGTCTTGTCAATGCTCTCTTCCCGAGTTCCCGAAAATTTGCAAATGTAGTTACAGCTGTATTTAAAATTTATTCAATTGAACGCTTCTCTTTTTCTTGTTATTTCAACCGGTTTCCTCCTTCTGCAGTCATGTAACCCTTTTCCCAGCGTGTTTCATCTTTTCTTGCCTCCTTCAGTGTCATCAGTTGTCGTCCACTGCTGCCAAAGAAATTTCCAGGGAATTATATACCACCACCCGCAAGAATTATTTCAGTGCTTTCCACGCACGTGCCACCCTCTGAAGCTCTGTTTGCAACGCCGTCGGTGCCATTCAACTCTTCAGCGCTTCCTTAGTTCATTTTGGGGCTCGTTTGTTTAATTCTGCCGCTTGATCAATGTGGTCCAGCCGCCACCTGATCATCGCGTTACTGTTTGTGCCTATCTATTTTTGGTGTTTCTGTTGCTGCTTGGTTTTTGAAACCTTGATTTGCTGCATCTGGTGCTTCATTGGTGCTGTTGCTATTTTGCTACATCATAGTTATTTCTAGACATTCATCTAACACTCTGATTTGGTTGACAGTGAAGCCATCGACACCACCCTCGGGTTTAAGTTGTTGTTAGGATTTGGGGTACGGTTAGCGTTGATCCAGTATTGTTTTAGTTTAGTATTGGTTCGATCCTATGTTAGCTTGGGCTTCAGTTGGTTGTTCGGTGTTTGTTCTTCTGCACAAACATTATTGGCTGATTGTTTTGGCGTTCGTCGTAGGTTTATTCAAGCTTTCTTTTTTCTGGTCTGATTCTATCATGTGTTATATTTATTTTCTATTTCAAATGGTATATTTGTAACAAGTTTAAAGCGAAGTAAACTTTAGGTTGAGGGCGAGTGTTAGAATATAAGGAAATATAATATCATTGAATTACAAGTCCGTTTATTTCCTGATTTCCCTATTTATTTTAGATTGAGACTATGTATTGCTGTAAATAGGAATTAACGTTCAGTTTTTAGTATCAAGCTATTATCAAGTTACTAATAATAATATTCGAAGTTCTAATTTTTTTTTTCTCTGCTCCTTTTGTCTAAAACAGATAGCAGTATGTGTTTACAATTCTAAAATAAATTAAATAACCCAGTAACTACTTTGGTTGTTCTTTATAGAGAAATTATGTGCATAGCTAACTTTTCTTATAATCTCAGTTTAATATTTTGAGAAAGTGAATTTTTGTCTCAATTGCATACATCAGTTACATACAGGAGAATATATAAAGAGACATAAATTTAAGTATTTATATTTTTCCTAATTAATGTAATTGCATCATTATCCTGTTTACACTAATTCTAAAACACCCCTTCAAGTAATATATAAAATATATACATCAAACTTGTTACATTTATAACCAATCTGTTTACCTGTCAATGACGTAAATGTTAAAATTGTCAGGTTGAAACGAACAAAATATTTCTACGAGATACTTCAGTCATTTCTCCATACTCAATTTTGCTCTTTGGAGGGTCAATCAATGTTCAGCATCAGGTACATATTCTATTACTCTATTCCCAAATAAATTATACTTATGGCAATGGCTAAGATAGACTACCTATACCTCCATTGGTGGTACACCATGAACTAGCTAATTATAGCAGTTTCGTTAATATTTTGAAATTCTTTAGTTTTCTAGATTTATAAAATCATTCCTAAAATACTAGATTTGATATTTTTTAAGCCTTGACTGTGATCTTGTCCATCCAAAGTTGTTTACTATTTTTCCGAAATTTCACAATGAAATTCAGAAACAATACACCATTTTATTTAAGTGTTTATTGTGGAAAAAAAATACTCTTTTGCACCTTTTATCATTTTATGGTGTTTTATGCCACGGTTTGTCGGTCCTCGTGTCCACAAACCAATCAATAAAACTGAAGTATTGAGAAAAATACCATGATTATTGAAATTCTTGATACCATTTATTTTATTTGCCAACTTGCCTTCAAAATTTTGGGGTAATAATTGTTCTTAATGCTCGTTTTGTGGTGTCTGTTCTCTAGTTTAGACTTGTTCTTTCAATTACTAAATTATTTAGTTAACAAAGGTAGTTTAATGAGAAATTCTCAATTGGTTGATTTTGAAAATATGCTATGTGCTTAGGGGAATTGTTCTTAGCTTTTAAAATGTTGCTTTTCCTCTAAACTATCTTTTTATGTAAGTATTCGTAGCTGAATTAGTCATGGGGGACTTTGTTTACATTCTAATCTTATTCTAAAAAATTCAAGTAGATTTATAATTCTAAGGTAATCCCCACATTTGAATCATATTTTTTCGATGGGTTTAGAACATTGCTTTCTAATTTTCACCTATTTACTAATTCAACTAAATAGGAAAATAATAACAAGCAATCAAACGCCTAATTGAAAAATATTTACTATCTGTGACATGGAACCAAAAGAGATCTTTTGTGGCAAATTATTAATCGGAGGAAACAGAACCATGTTGTAGAATCACAAGACATTTAGCTCTCTCTCTCTCTCGCGCTCTCTCTCTCTCTCTCTCTCTCTCTCTCTCTCTCTCTCTCTCTATTGTTTATTGCTGCTCTTTCAAGTGTGAAATTCTTGTTTGTTTTGAACTCTTTCCTTTACATGATAGACTGGACTGGTCATCATCGATGGATGGTTGAAATTGAATGCACCTGCCCAAATTGCTGTCTTGTTCAAGGAGCTACGGTTGACTCTACATTCCATTTTGAAGGAACTTATTAGAAAACCAGAGGTACCACTTTATAGATATATTCCATTTCTATTGATATTTTGAATGTCTTGAAGCTTTCCCATTGCCCATCATGTTTCTCTTATCCTCTTCGTTGGTTTTAATGCATCAAAGTCTACCTTAATCTTATTATTGTTTCAGTTAAATTAACATAAAGCTTATTTTCTTCTGTTATTTGTGTGGTATGGTAACTTAATGCTATTTGCTTTATTTTGTTGTAGTAACAACACTGTTATTTTTTGTTTTTGTTTTCAGAATGTGATCATTCTAAATGATGAGATCATTAAGTCTATCATCAATCTTCTTTTAGAAGAAGGCAGTGTGCCTAAATGATTGAGTGTCAGAGTTACATGGAAGAAAGCTGTATCTGCTATGCACTTCAGAGATTCGGTCATTCTTAGGAGTAAAGGGAGCTGAGCCTTCTCATCCCTGAAAACAAACAGGAGCCCTTTTTTGGACCATTGAGTATGAACTGGACCTCAACAATAATCATGTCTGCACTTTAAACGTGGTAAAGGGATAGCATATTAATTTTCTAGGTAGGCAGAGTAGAGATTTTATTCAAGCATAGACAAAGTGATTCTTTGCACAATATTAACCTTTATGCCAAACCTATAATTTGTGTAGGGTTTTTGTTCATGAAAATGTCTTTGTACTCGTAAATATCTTATTTGGTAAGATGTAGTTGGATGCATGTGTAAACAACTTTATACTAATGGTGCATACCAATTAAATTCATAATATCATACAGTATAAAAATCATATGAAATTGGGGTTTTCCTGAAATTACTTGCCAAACAAGTTAGTAAATGCTTTGAGGCCTAAACAATGGAGAGCATATGTAAGAAAGAAAAAGAGAGAACATACAATAAGTGTGATTCCCTAGCTGGCAGATTTTGTTACGATATTACCCTAATAAACAGTAGTGCATGGGGAATTAGTTATTCATTCAATCATTTTCATGCTCACCTTTAGGGTTAAACAATAAGAGAATAGGTTTCTCTGATTGTGGAGCTTGGCTCTGGTTCTTATTTTATGTTTTTATTATTCCATTAATACAAGAAATATCTTCGTCCATTTCTATCTTACCTTTGCTCTATCATATTCTCTGCCTGCTGAAATTTTATTTTTGTATCCCCTAAAATAAAGGTGGTTTTAGAAACAGGAAGAGGTGTTAGTTCTCTTCAACTTCCCTCCTATCATGTCACAAAACGATATGTTGGAGGTGTGAATGGTTATCTGCTAGAGAGGCTGGAGTGCATGGTGGTCCGATGCTGAAGTGGCCTCATAACAAATGAGAATCGTTATTGGTCAGTTTTTAGCGATGGTGGTTTCATGGTGGTTTCAGTTATTAGCGAAGTTGCACGTATCAGATTCTACATGATGATTGTTAGGTTTCATGGTGAATGGTTTGGTCGTGAGAACTCGGTTGATAATGGATGCCACTGCGAGTGACTAGTTTGAGACTTTATAAGTGATTCTTGTTCTCGTTTTTTGAAGTGCGGTGAATTTTTTAGGTTAAAAAAATTACACCAGGGGTCCTAGTAACAGATAGATCATTTAAGTTATTTTTGTTACACGTAAGTCCTATAAGTTTGCAAACGGTTTCAATTTAGTCCTCCTGTTAACGTTACAAAAACGTTGATGTGGCAGTTAAGTGAATGACATGGCATGTTGAAGGGCAAAACACGGTGTTTTTGTGATATGATGTGGCTAATGTCATCTCCTTCTTCAGAATGACTAAATTGAAACCGTTTACAAACTTAAATGACTTGTGTGACTAAAATAACTTAAAAACTTAGGCTAAATTGCATTTTTGGTCCCTTAACTATTTAGGTAGTATCGGTTTGGTCCCCTAACTAAAATTTGATTTATTTTGGTCCCTTAACTTCTCTCTGTTACACATTTTGGGCATTTCCGTTTGTTTTAATTCAAAAACGTTAGGTTTT
>Ga0099826_10000863_pt1 | contig 16473 bp, 8 predicted proteins | sample Mtrugardesep15_FD_76830 | JGI IMG/M metagenome (GOLD analysis project Ga0099826, IMG submission 76830) | Root nodule microbial communities of legume samples collected from California, USA - M. trunc garden sep15 | ecosystem: Host-associated > Plants > Roots > Nodule | place: USA: California... | reverse complement strand
TAAGTCTAAAGGGGTTTACACTGCAAAATATAGGAATGATGTAAATATTAACATTTTATAATATAGATCACATAAATGGTATGTGCATGTACTAGAAAGAGAAGGTCCGAAGTTCTCAGTATTTGGTTATTACAATTTGTATAGATGCTTAAATTTTATAAAAAGTAGGGAGGAATAAAATGGTAAGGCATTCTTATCAGAGTAAGATGAAAATCATGCTGAAGAATATTTCTTTCTTCAACCACTCTTAATACTCATATCAATGATACTAGGGCGGAATAAAATGATAAGGCATTCTTATCAGTGTAAGATGAAAATCATGCTGAAGAATATTTCTTTCTTCAACCACTCTTAATAGTACTATGTGACATATTGGATTTCAATATGATAGACCGATTTTATTCACACAAAATATGATAGACTGATTGTTGTTTAAAACATGCTTAGATTTCAGAAGTTTCATAATTACATTCATTGACAACATACCTAGGATTAGGAAGTCAAATAATTAAGATAAATAAAGCACAGAGAACCCAATGAGCCACATAGTAGTCGTCGATTCACACGTTCAAGGTATTTATTTAAGGTGTCATTGGGGGAATATGTAACAGTTATTTCAACATAAACAGTCATTACCTCTTTGACAGAGATGCAAATATTGGAGAAGCTATAAGAAGTCCAACCATAAAAGCAGATGAGAGAACTCCATCTTGAAAATTGTTCAAGTTAAAATCCCCCCTACACGGAAGTGCAAAACAATATTGTCAAGAAATACTACTACAAAGTTCTGAAAATTTAGTTCTTCATATATTACAGTAATCTATCATGGTATGAAACATGAGGAAAAGCTCATATAGGCAACGACAGTAGCTATCTTGCAGAAAATAAATTGAACTATCTATCTATGTCTTTAATGCTTCTTTTCTTGAGAAGCATACATTACGCCATAAATTGAACTATCTACCTATGTCTTTAAATACAACAACGACGACAATTAAGCCTTATCCCACTAAGTGGGATCGTCTACATGGATCAAATTACGCGATATTGTTCAATCATAAACCATATATTGGTTCAACTCACTAATCTGCAAGTATTTTTGTTAATAGTTTCTCTTAATCGTTTTTCTAGGACATCCTTTGCCACTCGTGATCTTACTATCCTTCATTTGATCTACTCTCCTTACTACCGAATCTATATGGTTTCTCTCTACATACCCAAAAGGGGGCATTTACCACCAAAATCTCAATCTCAATTCCCTTCTTCCTTTAAAGTAATAACTTAACTAAATATTGCCAAATTTGCTTTTTTAATTAACAGGTTGCTTTTTTATTTTAAATTCTTTGACAACCATGAAATACATGACTCTTTGTGTAACAAAAAACATAAATCATGACAATTTAAAATATTAACTTATTCAATAATTCAATCAAAAGAATATAGTATATAGTGTCAATTAATTAAAGTTAAACTTACTGAATTCCTGTTCCAGACTTGCAGACACCATCTGTGCAAGTCGCACGATGTCCATTAACACCATTGCTAGCTATTGCTCCTCGGTCCAAATAGTTCAACATGTTAATCACACAAAATATAGCCAGTAACCTACACAACATAAAAAAAATAAAAAAAAAATAAAAAATTAATATTCTTCAAATACAGAAAAGCATAAATTTTTAAATTCCAGTTAATTTTAAACTACATTAGTCAAATACCAATCATCAACAACATTAAAAAAAAGCCCCACAACCAATAAAATAAAATTAGGGAAAACAAAAACAAACCCAGAATTATAAACCCTCCAAAATAAATACCCAAATCAAAATAACCAAATTTTTCTTCCTTTTCAACTTTTTTTTAAACGGATCTATCAACAAAAAAGGGGTTCAAAGGGAAATTACCTTTTAGGTGTAAACCAAGAAGTTGCAGGAATCATGGTGGACTTGGGGAGCATGTTTGGTTCCACAGAAGAAGGAACAGGGTTAGGTGTTGAAGAAGAAGTTGGTGTTGCAGGCTTGGGTTCATGTTCAGGATTTTGTGCCATTCCAATAATATATAGTATTATACTAAAATAATAATAATAATATATTATACAGTTTGACAATGACACTTCGATTATTAATTAAGAATGGAAAATCGAGGTTGAAGGTAACAAGCAAGCCAGGTAGAAAGAAAGAAGAAGGTCTTCCTTCACCCCCGCAGCTTGACAACGATGTTGGTGTCGTGAAAGTGACGACGATGTGGATGAATTATCCTTTATTTGGTTAATATATGGAACAGAATTGTTTCGCATATTACTAGGATTTGCTGTAACAGAGTCAGATTCCTTGTTATATATTACTACCAGGATTTATTTTCGCATTATTTTCGGATCGATCCAATTAAATACATTATGCATGCTTATCATTAAAAATAACAAACTTAACTGTAAGTAGACCGTTGTTTTTTCTTCACCTAAATCTTGGATTGTCAAAATTTTTTTTTTTTTTTTTTATTAGATAAAGTGGTAATCCATTGAAAATAAATTCACACACAACTGTGAGGTCTCGGGTTTGAATCTGGGTCATGACGTCCGACCTTACAATTTTGACATTTGTCAGTTGAGCTAAGACTTCTAGACAGCTCGTCAGATTTTTATTTTGATTTTACTAAATTATTTTTGTCTTTTTCTAATAACCTGACTTTTAATCATATCAAATATTTTCGCTTTGTACAACTTATTTTTTTATAATTGGATAAATATGTTTAGTTATATTTGGGTTGACCTAATAGTAAAATTTATTGTTTTATTAAAAACAAAATGATGTATGTTATAATGTTTATCTTACTTGTGCATGTGGGTAGGAACAAAGCAGTTAGTCCGACGGGGGCCATGCTCTAATTTATTTAAAATTTAATTCAATTCAGTTTGTTTAATAAGAAGATTATTAGTATTCCTAACGTCTCTCTTTTTTTTTTTTTAAATATCTTTTGTTCGGGTTATACTATTGTTGTTTAGAGTATATAATTCGAATAATATATAAATTATTGGAAGACAAAGCATTTTAAAGACGTTTTTGTAGGCCAGTTAAAACTACGTTTTAGATTATATAATCTTAAACCCCTTAAAATAATTCAGTTTATAAAGTCCAAAGTGTCAAACACCCTAGAAGAGGCAAATTGTGATGTAAAAAAACGCATATTTCAAATTATATAATATGAAATATCATAAAACAGTCTGAATTATATAATTTGAGAGGTATCAGAACACAAACACGGTCAGTTTTTTCTATGATACATACAAATTATATAATCCTTTGATATAAACATGCATTCACCCCTCACTCATCTTTTCCATAATTATCTTTCTCACCTTGCTATCCTTCCTCCTCAATCCAAACTCGCTTCCCTCATCCAAACAATAACAAATGTCCACATTTACTCAACATAACACCAACCTACAACGGCCAATCCAACACCAAAATCTTTTTCAATACTTTCCAGCTTCCGGGCAGCTCCATTTCTGATAAACATAATACCCAAATCACCAAAACACAAAATATCCAATTTTCAATACTTTTTAGCTTCTGAGCAGCTCCCCTTCTGATAAACATAATACCCAAGTCATCAGAATGCAAAATATCCAAATCAAGTTTTGAAGGTTCATTATAAAGTATCAAAATTGAGCATGGATCACCACCATTCTCCTTTTATCATGAATCACCACTAAAATCCCCATCAATATTAAGAAGGCTAAAGTGCACTTTTCCCCTCTTAAGTTTTAAAAAGTTGTGATTTTGACCCCCTATATACAAAAACTACAATTTTGACCTCCTAAGATTTAGTCCATTTGCATCTTTGGCCTTTTTGGTCAATTTTGACCGTCAATATCTACGTGGCGTGTCACGTGTGTAATTATTGAATTAACAAAAACCATATAATCATTTTTTAAATTAAATAAATGAAAAATTAAATTAAAAGAATTAAAAAAAAATAAGGAAAAAAATAAGAAATTTAAAATTCAAATCTCAATCTTTTATTTCTTCTTCTTCTTCTTCATTTCTTCCTCTCAATCACAATCTAACCTAGGTTTTTTTTCTTCTCAAAAAGCCGAAATCATCATTTTCATAAATTCATCAAACAAATTTCACACAATATAACACCACAACACAAATCATGGTACAACACCAAAATTATTATCCATCTTCACTTCAACTCCCTTCAGTGTTGATCTAAATGCATATCTCACAATACCAAAATTTCTAAACACATATCTCACAAACTTTCCAGATTCAACCTTTCACTGTTGATCTCTCAGATTTCGGCGACCCATGAAGTGCGACGGTGGAGAACGGCGGCACCTATTACTGAGACTTCGTCGATTCCTTTGATTACGTCAATATCTCGTAGCTTTCGTGCACCTATTACCACTCCCCCATCGGAAACTGTTGCACCGAAACCAAAAGACATGGTTACTGTAAACGCTCCCCCATCGTCGAGCCCAACGCCACCGTCGCCGTAGACATGGATACTGTAAACGCGGAACTCGCGGAGGTTACTGTGAGATGTGAAGACATTTGCATGTCTGATGGACTCGTTAGGCAGAAAATAAAGTACAAGGTTTTGTAGGAAGAGGATGAATAGCAAACCGAGTCATGGTCCTATTTATTTTAATACAAATGAACTAGTATTAAGAATTGTGGGTGGTTAAAAACTCATGCTTTGTATATCTTTAATTAATTCCTGCGTTTTTGTTCCTGTCTTCTTTCCAATTAATCAATTTGATTCTACCTTCTTTTTTATTGTTAATAATGTGATTCAATTGATTTGAGATTTTAGTGAATGGTAAAGGATTCAATAGCTTTTTATTTTTAATTTTGAAGATTGTTACGAAGACATGAAAATTGAAGATTGAAGATTTTTCTTTCTTTCTGGGTTTGGATTGGAAGAGATGAAGAATGATGAATATGTATTGTTTTGGGTTATATATATATATTTTTTAATATTTTTTATTTATTTAATTTATAAAATGATTAAGTAGCATTTTTTTATTTTTTTAATTCATTATTTACACAGGTGGCATGCCACGCAGGCATTGACTTGGTCAAAATTGTCCAAAAGGATCAAAGTTGTAAAGGGGTTAAATTTTAGGGGATCAAAATTGTAGTTTTTGTACATAGGGGACTAAAATCGCAACTTTTGAAACTTAAGGGGAGAAAGTGCACTTTAGCCTATTAAGAAATAGCAATCCCTAATTGTCGCCATCAATTCCTCTCCAGGTGATAAAAAAACTCTAGTTGCCAATTTTCTGAAAACTTTATTCAAGCGTAATGGTGTACGAGTAAATTCTTGAAAATTTGAGAGGGTGAAAGTGAGAGTTTAGAAAGGGTTAAAATTGATATTTTGATGGTTTGTAAGGGCATAGATGTAATTGTTGAGGTATGGGAGGAGTCACGCCAAAAAATTTCCTGAAGTCATGTATTTTTGCATATCCTTTGGTGGTGGCCGAAGTTTGAACCCCGAACCTTGCATATGTTATGCATTGTTCCAAAATTGTACATTTTTGCCAATCCTTATATAACATCACTCTCTCCATCTCAAAATTGTAATTGTTTAAGGTTTGTGTACGATTATTAAGAAAATTATTGATTGTGTTGATTTCAATGGTAAAATTAGTATCATTTACTAAAATACTCTTGGCAATTTAGTGGAGTAATTAAGTTTGATGAAATTCAATAAATAAAAATATAATAATAGAAAAAAATAATAAATGTTACATTGATATTCTAAAGTGATAATTATTTTTGAGACAAAAAAAAAAACACACTAAAGGAACAATTATTTAGAGACAGAGAGTATGTAACCAGCGTTTTGGTATACTCGAGCTAAGATCATCTACAACGGGGTTCTTCCCCTGTTTAGCATAAAGTTAGATTTATTTATTTTTTGACAAGTAGCATAAAGTTAGATAAACACCTTCATTGTGACGTCAATTAATTTGATGCATATAGTGACGAGTGTTTTTATAGACATCATCTCTCTTATGTTAATTGTGGATCCTACATATATAATTAATAATTTTTTTCTCTATTCAATTATTATTTTATTTTCATAGTAAACAAATAAATTAAATAATACTTACAAGTGTTATATTTAATCGATCAACTTTAAATTTTCAATGAAAGACTATTTTTTACTACATTATAATTTAATTTTTTATATGTAATTTATTATAATTTTTTTCAAGTTTTACTTTTTTTTGAATTATTAATAAAATTAAAAAATTGTTCACTTTTTTTTTAGTTTATAATGAAATTAATTCAATTTTTCAAAATTATATAATTATGATTTATGAAAAGATAAATTACTGTTAAAAGTTATTAATATATAGTTATTACTGGTATCTATTTAATAATTTATTTTGAGTGCTGGGTTTGAGAGATTAGAAACTTATTATATATTAATTATGAAACAAGTGACGTTCCGTTCAAAAGAAAAAGAAGACAATTTTAAAGATAAGATTGGGATTTTAATAACAAATCATTTCCATTCATCATTAGTGAGAAAAAAAAAGGGAAATTGCCTCAACAAATATTTTTGTCGTTAAAATAGTTTGATGTGATAGCATTCAACCTTCAATGTTCTTTTATTAAAAGAACTTTAAAAATTATTGTATATTTTTTAGTTCATTTTTATTTTTCATTATCTGCAAGATTCTTCCTTGTAACAATGTGTGATCGTAGATTCTCTCCCAATTCTCAACTGCTAACCATATTCAAACAAAAAGTACCTTTCAACGTTCAAATTTCAACCTTAATGGGAAATGGGCTACATTAGTTTACTTCTTCGTTAACAAATAATTTTTTTTTTTATGAAGTAACAAATATCATAATTCTTTAAAAGAATATTATTATTATTTTAATGAAAATTATTATTTTTCTACAATATTCTAATCAAAATGTTAATAAGTAATATTGGAGTATTGATTGAGTCATAAAAAAGATTAATTGTGCGGTAAAATGTTGTATTTATTATATTGTCAAATGTTTGACTTGTATTATTGAGAACAAAATTTCTATCATATGTTTCTTAACATTAATAAAATTGATTTTTTTTAATAAACTAATAATGTTGACTTAAATGGAAAAATGCGTTTCTCAAATTTATATGTTAACATTCTGAAATTCAACTCATTCAAAAAAATATCAATTTTTTATTTTTGAGGTAATCCAAAAAGTTAATATTTTTTTTTACAAAAAAATTAAATTACTACATTAAATCCCAGTAAAAAAAAATCACATTAAACGAAATTAAAATTAAATTACCACCTTAAGTTCCAGTAAAAAAATCATTACATTAAATGAAATGAAATTAAATAATAAATATTTGACGGTTTGTACATGTGTGTTGTGTCTCATACACTTGTTCTCGTATTTCCACGTCCAAATCTTAGATTAGATCTCTTCACCACCCAACACAACACAACATAAGACAACAATGTTTTTGTTTATCCCATTTTCTCACGACATTGCCACCAACCAGTTACTCTAGTCTAGATTGGTGTTTCGACTTTTTAACTTTGGTCTTTGAATCAATACTTCTAACAAAAGGGTACATTTCAACTTTGTATACTTCTTTCTTTCTCATACATACATTTCTGCATTGTTTTTTGTTTCACCGCTTTGGTTTTTGTTGCAGTTATTTTGAAAAACCGGTATTGCTTCTTCTCATTGCATGTGTGAATTTCTTAACCAATTTGATACTGCTCATGCATTATCATTCAAGAGAATCAATACCTCGTGCAAATTGCTAGTGTAAGTATACTCTTTAAGTGCTTGATAAGTAGGAGTTAGTTGTGAAGCAATGTGTGTTGAATTTGATGGGATTTTGTTATAGTGTTTGGATTTTATTCATTATTAAGTTTCATTTATTTTGATTATATTCTAGTGGAAATTTATTTTATTTACAATTGTTATGTGTTTTTGTTTTATGCATTGTTTCAAAACTGCTGAATCTTGTCCAAGATCCTTCAGCTTATAATTGTCTTTTTCTGTCGAAAATTTGACAAGTTTCATTGTACATGTTTAGGTGTGTGTGTGACAGGTTGATTGATATTCAATTGCCAAATGTTATAATTTTTGTTTGTCTTTCAGTGCTTTAATCACATTTTCGTATATAATCGCAGTTCTTGATAAAAAAAAAGAAAAAGATTTAGGGTTCCCTAGATCTGAATTGTACCAGTGAGGATAGATTAAGTAAGTTAATTGGTTATTGGGATTTTGCTTCTGATTAACAAATCTTACTCATTTGTTTGTTGCAGTGTAGGCGTGGACTAGATTCCCCTTCAATTGGTCGGGATTGGTGTCTACCGAGTTCAATAAGCTTATTAGGTTTTGTTCCGAGAGCGGAGAAATAGAGAACCTAAATTATTTTAGATGGGGCATTCGGCAGCTGTGTGGGACTTCAGGGCAGCAACTGAATTTACAAAGGACTGGAATGGAATCGATCAAGTTGTACTTCGGACCCCACAAGGCGCTTCGGCACGGGTTAGAACTTGTTGATCGATTTATTTGCATCGGTTTTAAAATTTGATGAAATTCAATATCAATACATGATAAGGAAAACTTTGTTTGTAAATTATATTTCTAGTTTGAGAATATATAATCAAGGTGGTATTGTGATTAGCTGTCTTTTCTTGCAATTAGGTAAGCTTACATGGAGCGCAGGTCACTTCATGGCGTAATGAGCAGGGCGAAGAACTACTATTCACAAGCTGCAAGGTGTGTCTTTGAATTTGATTAAAAAGTATTTTTATTTTTAGATGGTATGGATTTGTTTACTGTCGGTGCTAATCAGGAAAATTTATGTCGACATTTCATCATCCTATTATAAAAAAATGAGTTCGTCCGCCGATATGTATTGCATAACATTGTAGATATTATGTGAACAACATTGCTACGTATATAAATCAACTACAAATTTCCGTAGAATTGAATGAGTTTGGTGGTTGATGAGTCATAGTCTTCCACATTGTTAATTAATCATATAAGCGCAAAAGAAAACGAGGGAAGAAAAGGTCTATTGATTAGTTAGCATTGCACTCTTTTGAAAAAAGCTAGCAAATATTTGGTGTTTTTTCATTCTTATCATATTAAATATAGCAATTGCTCGATATAGACATGTGAAAGTGTGAATGGCATTCAACCACCACAGGGTTTGATATTAATTCAGCGAAAACTCTGATAGGATACAGAAATATAGAATGTTAACAAATATTTCTTTGTAAAGGGGCAAAAAGTCATATTTTATTACTTAATCTTATTTGCAATTGATTGTAGACACTTTCGAAGGCGCCAAAAGCAATACGAGGAGGAATTCCAATATGTTTTCCACAGGTATAACTAATTACTACTATTTTGAATATTCAGTCTCAAATCTCAATAATTTTGTGCCTGTTTCATTTAGATTAAAGTAACATGCATAGCACATATATCTTAGACCTAAATTTTCATAATAGTTTGGAAATTGTGGATCGCTGGAGCTGCATGGATTTGCAAGAAATAAAATGTGGGTAATTGACGAGAATCCTCCTCCTCTGCCTCCAAATGATTCCAGTGGAAAATCCTTTGTCGACCTACTCCTCAAATTATCTGAAGAAGATGTGAAGTGCTGGCCACATAGGTATTAACTTGATTGCCATAAAACAATTGCTCATGAATTACGATTCACTCAGTCTATTAACATGGAATGAAAATATATCTACTTTGAGTGATTGTTCTTCTTTTCTGCCACTTTGGTTGTTTGAAGCTGACATGTATTTTTCATTGCTTTCCCTATTGTACCAGTTTTGAGTTCCGCCTTCGAGTGTCTCTTAAAACAGATGGAGACCTAACCCTGATATCACGAGTGAGGAATATCGATGCCAAGCCATTTAGTTTCTCATTCGCATACCACACATACTTGTTGGTTTCTGACATAAGGTATGGATACTACTTTCTTGTACTTGACAATCATTTGTTTTTTTTTAGGGCAGAAGATGATGTCCATCCATCTTTTTTCTTGTACATTACAAATTGACTGTTGGATTATTTTGCACTATCTATGTGTGTATACTTCTTCAGGGTTTATTAATGATAAATACTTGGTTTATTGATCTAAAAATCACTATACCTTCTCACCCCGATAGTTTTGGAATATATAATTTTCTTCAAATATGATAATTGGACTTGTTAAAAATTCTGTATAGTGAGATAAGGGTTGAAGGTCTTGAGACACTTGATTACCTGGACAACCTTTCCCAAAAAGCACGAGTTACAGAACAAGGAGATGCGATAACATTTGAATCTGAGGTAAATCTTGTGGGTTCTATTTATGATTATATCATATACATATTCAATGTTCCACGATGCAAATTAAGCTTTTATTTTTGGTTTTGGCAACTATATCTCTTCAGTCCTAGCCTATGAATAGAGAGGTTTTCAAAGTTGATCCTTTCTTCCGAGCAGGTGGATCGTGTTTATCTTAGCTCTCCAAACATAATCGCAGTTCTAGATCATGAGAGGAAACGGACGTATATTATAAGAAAGGAAGGACTCCCTGATGTTGGTATGCTATTTGCTATATTTAGCTACTAAAAGTTCACAACTCATATCATATGACAAAAGAAGCTGAACACAGTCTCTTTAGTTCCCCCAAAGTAACAAAAAACACAAATTTTCATAACTTGACACAAATTTTAAATGTTTACAGAAAAGCTATTCTGTTTAATCTATGGTATGTAGTTTTATGGTAATTTCCTTGATATTGGTGACAGGCTGACAGCTTTGTTTCTTTGTGCAGCCGTGTGGAATCCATGGGAGAAGAAATCGAAGTCGATGGTGGACTTCGGTGATGAAGAGTACAAACAAATGCTTTGTGTAGATGGTGCAGTTATAGAGAAACCTGTGAACTTGAAGCCTGGAGAGGAGTGGACAGGGAGGATTCAACTCTCAGTTGTGCGATCAAGTTTTTGTAGTGACCGTCTAGGTCTCGACAGAAGTGGTATTTGAGAGGATGGAATTGTACAAAATTTAATCTTATCAGAGTTTGTTAATTACATTTAGCAATGTAGCATTTAAGTTATTACTTGTAGTAAATAGTAGTGCTTTGTATGAGTATCAGGATTTCTCTTAGTGTTCTTTTCATGCTACAAATTCTAGTTCTAGAAAGAAAAGCCTATGTTTTTGTTATAATGGCTGCAAATTTAGGATATTTTAAAAATTTTGTGAAATTCCTAAAGTAGTAAATTGTAATAATATAATACAATTGGTGTTCGTAAATCATAAAAATATTGTTGGATAGGTAGGTAGTGTTTGAAAGCTTTTGACATGTGACTGCAAAGCTGATTTGGATACGATATAAATGAGTGGTTAAAGAATGGTAGCAGATTACTTTGGATCTTAGCACATTGGATACCAAGTACCAACCAATGGCTATCACGAGATATACAAAAAACACAAGTGGTTGTGTTGTTTTGGACGTAAAAACAAGTGGTATAAAAAAATCTAAACTCTTTAACAAGTGGTATATTGAAAGAGAAAAAAACAACTAAGTTTATAAAAACACACAAGTGGTTTTGATGTCCTGGTCTTAAGAAACAAGTGGTAAAAACTTTGCATAAAATCACATATATTGAATGTATACTTTCGTATAATACAATTTATCTGAAAATGTACTTATAGACGGCATAAACTTTGCTTCTTTTTTTTTTTTAGGATATTTACATTTGATATAATATGCCTATTCCTATTCTAGGATGCTTAGCTCATTGTCAACAATGCCTGTAAAATTTTGTGTTTTTATGGAACTGTATATTGCTGGAAACCATTTTTTGCAGCGAGAAACTGTTGGGAACGTGGCCAATAGGATTGAACCTAAGTTTGTTGCTGAAAATACAATGCAACCATTGTTAATATGAGTGTGGTTTTTATTTTATTAATTATTCCAAAGAGTGCTTGTTCTTACAAGGGTTGTTGATAATGTGTTGCCATATTTCAAACTCTAAAGCTACATATCATGTTGAAGTAGGCGCGGAAGAAATATAAATTATTTTCATCATGTAATAAAGTCACTATACATTTTATGATTTTCAAAGAATTGAAATGAGCATCTCAGTTTGAATGATGCTGTCCTACAAACTCTTAATGACATGTTTCCTATACATATACTGTTAGCTCTGCAATAAAAATAGAATTCGAATCTTTCTAAACTTAAATGGTTAGTGGCGCAAAATTAATGGGAAGAAGCCCTACCTACATTGTCACGGATCTTCCATGGCAGTATGTGAAGGGATTGATGGGTCCTGAAGATACTAGTGTCCTAAATCATCTTGAGACCCAACCACCGAGCTTTCGCCAATATCTTTGCTACATGGAGCACCGTTTCCTTCTAATTTAACAGCTTGATTTAGTTCATAATCTTGTTCTTCAAGATCAGCTTCCTTCTGAATTCTACTCAATGAAGCTTGATCTTCCTGGTTCGATACTGATACTTCATATTTTGGTGTATTAGTTGTCACCGGAACGCGTGCCTCCATAATGTCAGCAACTCTCACCTTCCAAAGTAAATGGTTTCATTAGTACAAGTTATCACAGCAATTCCACCCATTTGTAGAGAATAAATTTAAAAATGGAGAATCAGTGGATGATATCAAAGTTATTTTGAAATCTAGCTCCAAAAAAAAAAAAAATCCTCGAAAATTCAATAATAAGCGATGTAGAAAATAATGGAGGTAAATGACATTGATGCAGTTATTGCTGTGTGATACTAAAAGTAATAAAATTGGTCTCTTGCAAATGCAACCCGCAAATTGCAGTAATTTTATAGCACCGGTTTTTTTTTTGTTTGTGGTGAGCACCGGTTTTACATAGGGAAAAAGGTAATATTCAAAGTGAAACAGAAGAAAAATATATGGACTATGGCTACGGCGTATACTCCAATCAGGTATGAGGTTGGAGACCAATTGACTCTATCAATTCAAACAACTCACAAGTATTGAAGTTCACTTTTTATATACAGGTAGTCAAGTACCATAAACCAACCTTTCTCCTACTTCTCAATTATAAATTCTATTAAATTCAGATAAGTCCTGCATATCAACTCTCTCTCTCTCTCTCTCTCACACACACACACAAACCATGAGCATTTACCCGAAGCAAAATCATTGTTTTCAAGTACCTGCATTGGTTCCATAATATTTGATTCCTGATATTCTGATTGGCTGATTGCTTCTTCAGCTTGTAGCTCCATAGAATCTCTAACAAGCTGACTCAAAAATGATACATCATCGGACATCATCCCTAGACCTTTCAGCATCTTAGAACCCAGTTGTAAGCTAGTCTGCAAGAATCAACTTAATATTTAGCTCAGTTTCCACTTAAATTATGAGCAGTGGTTACAAGCTCCAACCATCAGGAGAGGGTGAAAAAAATTATTGACAATACCTCAGCCTTTTCCAAAGTAGCATCTGTTGCACCTGCTTTCTTCAGATCTAAAAGATGTTTTAGATCTCGAGCTCTGGCATATATTGGAACCTTATGAATTTCATCATAAAGTAAGCAATTAAAACAAGAGATGATAACAGAAATAAAGAAAGATATAATCTATCAAACAGTAAAAATAAAATAAACCAACTTCACATATTTGACCTTAGAGGTGCATGTTCTTCTGTTTTTAATATTGTGTGCCAAAAATTGGGTGTATGTTGTATAAAGAGATTTCCAATCAAACACAATGAACTTTTAAGCTTCCTGAGATAAATTTGGGGTCTATCGCTATTCATTTTATGAACAAATTGAAAAAAAAAACTTGTCATGTCATATTTACATGGTTTCTTTTCATTAAAAAAAGCCAATAAGTTCTCCCTCTTAGGTGGATACATCCTCTAACACATTATAAGTTGACATAAGAAAAGAAGACGCTAAAAATGGGGGTAGGTGTAGGGAAGAGATTATTACTGCAGGAAAAGCCAACCGTAGCCTCTGAACAGCTTCAATTGACTTCTGCTTCTCAGTGAGCATAATCATGATAGCTTTTGGAGATGAGATACCGGCAGATTGAAGAACAGCTGGACGTGATCCATCCCCATATAGAATAGGAAAACCAAGTTTTCTAGCTGTCTGTTAATGATGGGAGAAAAAAATTAAATGAATGGTGGACGAAAGAGTTTCCAATATGAAGGGTGAGAAATGTCATCAAAGAAAGCATTCATTATCTTGATAAAACAATGCCGAAAAGGAAGATGTTCTATGCAAATACTAGTAGTCATCGAAATAGCTACGCACAATGCTCAAATACACTAACCTTTACAACCCTGGGGTCAATATCAAATGCCACATAAGGCGATCCTGCATCAGCATCTCCCCCTGAAGCCATTGGGTTGGACAGCAAATTGGCAAGGACCTTTATTTAATAAGGAACAAAAGGTGAAATTTAGAAACGGGAAACGTAAATGACAGGTTGTGCAATGTATTGATCGACCTACCTGGCCCATTTGTCCAAATCCAAGGATGACAACAGGTTCATTAACTTCGAAGTTAACCATCTCAGAATCTTCCTGTTTCTGCAAATAACTTGGTATATGACTTCTACATATTTTTAAAATCTCTGTTTAAGTTATAAAACAATTATAAGGGAAAATAAGTTGATGCTTAAAATCCAGTGAGTGCGAAGTTTGTGCTTTTAGGACCTACTAATGATACAGCATGTGAATTATTTTGTACTTGTAATCTTAAGTTATATTTCTTATGCGGCACGTTTCATTTCAAATAATACACTAGTAATCTGCTACATACAATCATTCTCACAATCCTTGTATGCGTGTCGTGTGTGTGCAAAAAACTTCCAAAATTATAACTCTTAACACACGAAAAGGCATACATTATCAACATCATATCTGTCTTCAATAAAGCTAGCAGCCCTCCTTCCAGCTTCATTGAGAAATGGGGTTAACGCCATTGACAATACAACAACAATTATGAGCAGCTTGTTGAGCTCAAGTGGAAGCACCCCAAGACTGTTTACAACAAACCACAAAATTTCCAATTAAGAACAAACAAGATAGTTTCACTCAAACAGCATCAATGTGATAGGTTATATATTTTCTTACCTATTCGCCAAAGAGAATACTACAAATCCAAACTCTCCTCCTTGGGATAGAAGCAATCCTATTCTTACACTTTCTTGTAAAGTAAGGCCAACACGAGGACCAATTGCAGTTATGATCAATGTCTTGATAGTAATTAAACCCCCCAAGAGCGCAAGTACATTTGGCCACTCTCTCAAGAGAACCTGCAGTAAAATTAATAACAATAACTATACATGGGAAAACAAGACAGACATCTGTAGTTTCATACAAGTGATGGGTATATTTCATAATTCCATGCAAAAAGTAAGCTGGTAAGATATATGTTCTTTAATGCATGATATCAGAGTATATCCTAAATTTGTTATTGGCCATCTGTATTTGTTGGCGCTCTATATGTCGAATCCTTGGCGTCAGAAAGTGTTGTTACGGACCACCTGCACTAGTCCATACTCCAGATGTTTAGTTTTGGGCAATAGGGGTGCATTGAAATCTCACATTAATTAGAACATGTCCAAAGTAGTCCTTTTGAGGGTTGGACAATTCTCACCTCTTGAGATAGCTTTCGAGGTTGAGTTAGACCTTACCCAAATTATACGAGATGTCATATCAACACATTTTTTTTTAAAGAATAGCATGAAAAAGGTGGGTGTGTGTGTGTGTGTGTGTGTGTGTGTGTGAGTATCCCCACTTCCAGAAAACATTAGGAAATTGCTTGACAATTTGAAATTATCCAAGCAAAATACAGTTTCAGTTTGTTTTGATCAAAATATTGGCCCATTATTGTGTTCTGATAGGAATCCAACAATGATAGGCCAACATTTGACACCATAACAACAAACATGCATCCAACAATCTAAACAAGTACTAAATCACCCAAAAAATATATTCTGTGCCATTAAAATATCTAGTTTATAACTAAGATTGTATATATACATAGATACAACAGTCCAATAATAACTAACACTGCAAAGAAAGACAATATAATATAACTATGTCATATATATCTTAAATGACAATCATATTCACCTGCATGTCAATTGAAGTCCCTGTAGTTAGAAAAAACAATCCGAGCAGCAAGCCTCTAAATGGTCTTATGTCAGCTTCAATCTGGGTCCTGAAATTTGTCTCTGCTAGGATTGCCCCAGCTAAAAATGCTCCAAGCTGGATTGTGACATTACATACGATTGACACACAGCTATTCAATATTTTCCATAATCCCAATGTCAACCCAAACATAAAACACTGTGCATTGAAAAATAGCGAACCGTATCACTGAAGCCCAATTTCTGTGTGAGTAGTGAAGTCCCAGCAATAGTCAGCAAGCAAAGAGCGACAAAAGCCTCTGAACTTCTTGTATCTGCTACAACCTG
>Ga0099826_10000862_pt1 | contig 16482 bp, 10 predicted proteins | sample Mtrugardesep15_FD_76830 | JGI IMG/M metagenome (GOLD analysis project Ga0099826, IMG submission 76830) | Root nodule microbial communities of legume samples collected from California, USA - M. trunc garden sep15 | ecosystem: Host-associated > Plants > Roots > Nodule | place: USA: California... | reverse complement strand
CCCCCCGAAACAAGTAATAATTTTTATAGGCTTTACGAAATACACTCGACAGCCTTAACTTAATGAATTTAATCAGCAAGAGACTCTTGCGTAGTTGCGTTCACATTAGTTGCTCTTATTTTTATGTAAGTGTGCAGACATGTTGTTTATAAGCAGTCTGTTCTGTTACATATTGATAAGCTTGTCTATATCCTATAGTATGTCGTTACAGGTTTCTTTGTCGTTGTTCAAGATTGCAAATATATATTAAGTGAGAGGGGTTTAATTGTGAGAGATGAGAGTTAAATTGTAATCTAAATATTAAAGATTCAGATGAAATTTGTATGTTAAAAATACACAGTTCTTTCTCATACATGGTAGTAATTTCTTCCTCGGTGTCGCACCAATCCTGTTACTCCGTCTTGCACAACAAAAAGGTTGAGTATTATAAAAGGATTCTATAGAAGATAATTTGTCGAGAAACAGTTCAATGGTGCATCCAAAATTATTCCACCATCACAAATGAATCCAACCAATCTTGTTCTAATGAAATTACCACAGAAAAGGAACGAAGGTGTTGAAGATGAAATTAAACGTCGGTCTAATGAAATCCCTTGCTTGCCATATTTACCACAAAAAGATAGAACCAAACACTATTGTCTATATAGCCAATATCATTGAAGATAAATTCCATATAGCCAAACCAACTATCTTGGCAACTAGTTTGAGTTAAGAGATAAAGAGTTGGAGATCTTGAATTTAAACTTGAATAAATGAGAAAAAAAAATTAATCCAATAACTAATCATTAACCTTCATTATTCAAAAAAAAAAAATGACGCTTCCTACCTTCAGCATCATCATCTCAAATGAAACCTCTTTGAAGGCGTTGAATCTTTTTATTGTTCTCCTTAGGAATTAAAGTATTCATCATAGTACAGTTGACCCAGCCTAAACCAAGGCATCTATCAGTATTAGAAGTGTGTCTCTAAATCCAAATTGAGTTATAAGTTGACCCCTAGTATGCTGACCAACATTCTCAACAAGCAAATAATACTATGTTCTTAACTTAGCCAAACTAGTCCTAGATGCTCTACCAAGGAGGAGGAGATAATCAACAAACATAAGATGTGATACTGCCACACATTCTACCTGCACGCACAGTCAGAGACACCCAACTACGATCCTAATCTGCTTCATCAGATCCCTTGCATGTACGGAATGCTAATTTCAAACAAAACATTAGTATTGATAAAAAACGATCATAAACAATCACAAACTTTCATGTGATCCATTTTGGTAAGGAGTTTATGATTTCATACTTGTGAATCCAACAAGTTTAAATTTTTTTATTTTATTTTTGATAATATGGTTTAAGATTTTTATATGTTAATGTTGAAGTATTTCAAGTGTTAAAATTTTAAATGTTCAAATTTAGTCTAAATGTTGGACTTTTCATGAAACATTACGTAAATTAATTATATATATTTTTGCATTTTTAAAAAAAAATATATCTAATGACTTGTTGATCCAACCAAAACCAACTCACTCATCATTATGTTACTGAACTCTAACCAATTGAGTTTGATTGAGTCAGGTAATAGGTTTAACCAAAACCGACCCAACTCAACTCGTCAACATCCTTTCTGCACACATCTTAATAAATATGATTGATTACATGTATAAGTGTCATACAAATCTCAAAGTCCGAAGATATTTACTTCAATCTTTAACTACAATCCCTTATTGAGATACTCCATTCGTCTCATCCAGGGCCGTATCTGAGGCAGGGCGAGGAGGGCGACCGCCTTAGACCCCAAAAATAAATATTAGGAAATACTAAAATCATATACATTTTAATTGAAAAAGAACATATTAGGGAATTGAATATCACATTTTCTCAAAGCACGATAAAAACTATTATCTTCAAGAAAATTATTTTCACACCATAAGAAATTATCATATTAGGTTCACCCCTAGGCCAACAAAATCTCAGAAACTGCCCTGGTCTCACCCATAATGAACGATCCAGTTGATTGTTTCACTTATCTCAATGCATAATTTTATTTTTAAATATCTTTAATTATTTATTACCAAAAGTTAAAAAAATTGATATTTTGCAAATATTCATCGAAAAAACCGACATCTTATGTGCTACCGTTTTTGTTTGTTACAGTGCTAAACAAAACAAACAAAACGAAAGAGAAAAATGGAAAGAACAAAAGCTAGTCCCTAGAAAATAAAGTTTCAGCCACGTAAATCTTTAAGATGTTCAAATGATCATCTATCGAGGTAACATGATGAAGGAGGTCTGATGAGGCTCCAAGCTTAGTCATAAAATCTGCATATTGGTTTCTCTCACAAAGAGTGTGGCAAATTGTGACATTACTTTGCTTAATTAAACATTTAATGTCTTGGAATCAAAACTACATAGATGTGGAACAACATACGGGGACCATGAATGAGGTTAATACAATGTAATGAGTCTGAGTAACAAAGTTTAGTGATATCCATCTCGTTAGCTAACAACTTACCCTAGTAAATAACAAATAAGTCAGCCATAAAGATGTTAGACAAATCTTGAAATTAGCTAGAAAATGCAGATAAATAAACATTTGCATTGTTTCTTTAACGCACCATTGTAACTAGCTATAATAAGGGAGCCCAAACAACTTCCATCTACGTTGAGGATGACACTAAAATGATTGTTATTGTTACATTCAATAAGTCTCTCAACGGATGCGCTGCTCGAGATTGATGGAAAGAGAATGTTTCAACCATACTTTGGATGTTGGAGGTGATGCTAGTGATGGACAAATTTCATTATTCGAGTACATAAAATTTCAATGACACAAAACACACTAGACGATAGCTACGAAAAGGAAAAAATGGAAATCCTTCGCACCAACATTAAATCATTCATACTCATTCAAGTTACGTGAATAATACACACAATGCACGAACACATTATGGCTGCATTTGTAATGAATTATAAAAAAGCAATTTTAATACTTAATACTACATCCCTTCTTAAATATAGGACCCTTTTGTCAAAAACACGGGAATTAAGAAGTAATACATCCGTTCCTTTTTAATTGTCACTTTTTGACAATTTACATAAACCAAGACGATCAATAAATATTACTACTTTTAATACAATAATCTATACTTTTACTATAATAACCTTATTCATTTAATATCTTATTTCTTACATTTCTCTCTCTACGATAAATAACCAAGGGTAATATTGATAAAACAACATTTAATGTTGCATTGAACTTTGAAAACGACAGTTAAAAAGAAACAAAAAAATTATCTAAAAGAGACGCTTAAAAAGGAACGGAGGGAGTAGTTTGTAGTATTAAATTTGTATATAATTACTATTGTTTTTACAAATTTATCCCTAAGAGAGAGAATTTGTTTATATTTTCAACGTAGTACTTATTGTTGATTGAAGAAAAATATGCAAAATAAATAAGAGTATGTTAGTAAATAAATAATTAATATAATTGGAAATAGCAAAAGAGTTTTATAAAAAGGACAATTTTTTTTCTCAAAAGGTCTTCTAATTAGGGACGGAGGTAGTAATTAAAATGTCTTAAAACAAAGATTATATCGTCTAATTGTTGGAGTATTTCTTTTCTTTTCAACATGTCTAATTATACATATACATTATAATATGGTAAGAAAAAGGTATTAAGGTCGAATAAAAAAGTTATTTGATCCGTACCGAATAAAAACAACCAATAGGAACTAAACAACTAGATTTCACGATCCGCAACTCATGCTCAGATCGAATCTTATCCGTTCATTCAAGCCGAGAAAACACAACTCGCCACATGACAAACCGTCAGATCCTAACAGAGAAAGCACACGGATAGTATCTGGTAACCGTTGGATCTCTTACCAACACGCTATATATATACGCCTTCACGTATTCCTCTTTCAAAGTTTAGAAAGTTTGAGCTAACGAGTTTCCTGAAGAGAAGAAGAACAAAGAAAAAATTTCCAGGTTCGTTTTTTTCTTTCTACTTTCTTTTCAATTTTTTTTATGAAATTAGGGTTTATAGCTTATTTCTTTTTATGCTTTATTTTTCGTATCAATTTGAATTGTTATTAGTTTGTATTTCGATTTTTCTTCTTCAATTTATGAAATTAGGGTTTAGTGGTTTACGAATTTTTTTTCATTGTTCGTTTTCTGATTCAATTCAGCTATTGTTCAATTATATCTGATATTGACAATTCACGTTGAACATAGCAATAATCAAATTATTTCTGCTACTGTTCGATTTTTCTTCTCTAGTTTATGCTATTGTTCTATTATTTCTGGCCTAGGTTTCGATAATTTGCTTGTAATTGCATACATTAATAAAAATAAGATGATTTGTTTCGTTGATCTTGCATTGTTTTGGTTTCTTGTATTCATCCATGTTATAGGGAAGAGAAGTATCAATTAATATGTTAGGGTAATTTATCTTATTGCTAGGTTAATTTGCTTATTGTGATTGTTATTTATGTGAGATTAGGATAAGTAAATGATTTTAGGAATAAATGTTCTGATTTTAGAAGATATGAGTTTGTTTATGTTTGGTTTTTCTGCTTATAATCTAAAAGCTGTTGTTGATTGTGTTTATGTAGATGGCACGTACCAAGCAAACTGCTCGTAAGTCTACTGGTGGAAAGGCACCTAGGAAGCAACTTGCAACCAAGGTGAGTTTTTGAATCATCATATTCATAATCGTTGGTTGTTATTTGTGTTATGGTGATTGAATATTTGGTTAATCATCTGTGTTTCTGTTTCCCTTAGGCTGCACGTAAGTCTGCACCCACTACTGGTGGAGTTAAGAAACCACATCGTTACCGCCCCGGAACTGTTGCTCTTCGGTGAGTTTCTGTTGAAATCTTCTTTAGGGTTATGATTCAATGTGTTCCGTTTTTGTTTGAAGTGATTGTATTGGGTTCTGTTTCTAATTCTTGTTATATGGATTGTTGTTTTAAACAGTGAGATTAGGAAGTATCAGAAGAGTACTGAGCTCTTGATCAGGAAGCTCCCCTTCCAGAGGTTGGTTCGTGAAATTGCTCAGGACTTCAAGGTAATGTGTAATTGCTGTTATGAGAACTTGTGCCTTTGTTTTCATAATCAGTTTAGATGATAGTTTTGGTTGTTTCTGATAATTTTGGTTCATGTTGTTGCAGACTGACCTTCGTTTCCAGAGCCATGCTGTGCTTGCATTGCAAGAGGCTGCTGAAGCATATCTTGTTGGTCTCTTTGAGGACACTAACTTGTGCGCTATCCATGCCAAGCGAGTTACCATTATGCCCAAGGACATCCAGTTGGCAAGGAGGATCCGTGGTGAGCGCGCCTAAGGTGGATGCTGCGTTTGGTGCTGTTTAGATGGGTGGCTGCTGATAGTGTTTTGTTATTCGAAATGATTTAGTTTATAGGGAATTTCATTCGTAGTTTGATTAATTGTGGTGATAGAAATATACTGCTATCTTAATTTTAGTTTTTGGGATGTAATTTGCTTGCATTGACTTTGGATCTTTTATATGTTTCTTGTTTATTTTGGGTATGCAGCCACCTCTGGATTGTAATGAGGACAACTAATTGTTGCCATCTAATCTAGTATTTCTAGCTTTTGTGCACATAGTCAGAATTGTGAATAACTGCTTTCTTAAAACATGAAACATGCTGATTTGCTCTGCGATGTTGTGACCCTGCAATATTGTGTGTTACCTCGTTAAATACAATACCCAGACTCAAACATTCAGCCTTTAATAAAGGCTGAATAAAAATTAGCCTTTAATAGATGTATAAATTATGTGCAACACGGAAGAATTGTATTCAACTCTAGGTTGCATGTAGCTTATAAAGGATAATTTGTTTGTATAAAATATGAGTAACACATATGAATCGTATTCAACTCTTGGTTACATGTAGCCTCTAATGGATGTTTTGTTTGTACGTACGAATCATATTCAACTCTAGGTTACATGTAGCCTCTAACGGATGTTTCGTCTGTATAAAAGTGTATGACTAAGGAATGAATTGTACTATAAAATTGTGTAAGGCGTATGAATTGTACTCTAGGTAAATGTAGCCTCTGGTGGATGTTGCGTTTGCATAAAAATTACATGTAAGACCATATCTGTACCAAATGTTAGAAATTGAAAGTTATGTAATGTTGATTGGCTGTGAATTGTGAAACACACATTCGTTGTTTCACATGGAGAATGCATACTAAGAAAATTATTTACTCTGAATTTGAGTTGAAGGTGCTTGTCGTGCCAATTTTTTGACAGGGAAAATATCACTCCCAGCAATTGAACTCCGTGATCAATATGGGACTTATCCATAATAGGTTCTATGTGGATAGGTTTATTGTCGCAAGTTTGTGTTTGAAATGCAAGAAACGTGCAAAGTTTAATAAAATTGGAAAGATATAAGAACATTAGTACTAATTATAAAAAATGCATAAAGGTGACAAGAAAATGGTATTCAAACTTACATAAAGGTAAGAAAAAATGATTGAGTTATATACATCGTTCATTCAACGACCAATAATATATTTTGTTAACCAATATGTTTTCTAGTAGATAAATTTACAAAACAAAAATAACTCTTTAACTTGAAAAGCCAATCACCTATTTATAGCAAAATCATGTATGACATGTCTTTCTAACTCCTTAAAAACTTCTTTTACAGGTTTGCCCTTGCCTTTGAATTCAAACTCTTGATGTCTTTTAGGCTTATTTGTATTTGTTGTAACCAACTTCTAAACTTCTCTTATACGCTTCTGGTAAAGAAGTTATTTGGAAGTGAATGACTTTATGCATTGTTTGGATATGCGTTTAAAGCTAAATTATCGTGTCCCTAGGCAATTTTGCCATGAAAATAAGGAAGCTACAAAATGTAGCATCACATGAACACAAGATTGCTGCACATTTAGACGTGAAAACAAACACATACTTAGATACTTGAAATACCATTAAATATGTCACCTTTTCGAGCTGCTTTGATGATCTTCGAGAACAACGACACCTTTGTTTTCGAGTGTGCAATTTCCAAGTATATTTCAAATGCTCTTTGTTTGTCCTAACATTTGACTCGAAAACTAACATTCAAATTTGACCTAGTAGTATAACAATGAGCACCACATTATTTAACAGTCCACAATTTATGCGCTGATGTGAACTTTTGCATGTCTAATAACAACCATGTGGTAAGTGAAAGTGACAAATATGTGAATGATTTATCGTATGGGAAACTAAATTGAATGAACGATGAAAGGACATTTTGTAGAAACATTGTAACCCAAAAATCGTTGTTGTGGGAAAGCAAACGGTATATAACATGTCCAGTGCGCCCCCATTAATTAATAGAAACAATACGTACCGTCAGATGGTAACTGGTAACCGTTGGATCTCTGACCAACGCGCTATATATATACACGCCTTCACATCTTCGTCTTTCAAAGTTTTATATTCTTTTCTCCAAATTTCAGCTAACGAGTTTCTGAAGAGAAGAAAAAAGCAAAAATTTCCAGGTTCTTGATTTTTCTAAATTTTTTACGAAACTAGGGTTTATAGCTTTTGTGTTTTTGGTTTTAAGCTTCCATTTTTGTATGAATTCGAGCTTATTTTAGATTTCGTTTCTATTTTTCTTCTCCAATTTACGAAATTAGGGTTTACGAATTAGGTATATGTATTTGGCTTCATGTTTTTCTTCGTTTCTAATTCGAATGTTTATTATGTTGCATTCTATATTAGGATTAATAAAAGCTATTGTTCAATATGTTTTATCAAAATATGTTTCTGGTTTCATATATTCATGTTTGATTAAGGAAAAAAGAACCGAAAAAGATTGTATTTTTGTTTCATTCATCCATGTTTTAGGAAAGAGAATAAGCAATTGAAGCTCCGCTAGGCTAATTTATCTTATTTTTAGGTTAATTTGCTTCTTGTGATTGTTAACTGTTGAAGATTAGGTTAATCATTGATTTTAGGAGAAATTGTTCTGATTTTCTTGTTTGGGTTTATGTAGATGGCACGTACCAAGCAAACAGCTCGTAAGTCAACAGGTGGAAAGGCACCTAGGAAGCAACTTGCAACCAAGGTTTGATTTTAGTTTGATTATCATTATAAGACTTAATACATCCTTTGGTCCCTTAACTTAATTCTTTTTTTCAAATTGGTCCCTTCATCTTTCAATTTGGTCCTATTTCATCAATTTTAACACGCTAAAAAAGATGACCGTTGGATAACTGAGGAATATTAGATCTAACTGTGTATCACCAACACCTAATTTATTTGACTTTTCTTCATCTTCATACAACATTCATCAATCTTCATCATCTTCAACTTTTTTTTCATCATCTTCAACTTTTTTTTTTCTTTTAAAAATTAATCATTTAACTTCAACAAAAATAACATAATCAAACCCTTAAATCTATAATTAACACCACCACCACCACCATGGCTAAGTTCAGGCTGCCACCTTGATTGGCTATTTAGCCACGGTCAAATTTCAGTTAGCCACGGGCAAGCCTTGCTAATTTCAGATTTCTTTTACATTCGTTTCCATGGTCTCATGCTGCCCCGAAACTAAGCTTCATTGTAGGGTGTGGTTGAGGTTCAAGAAAAAACGTAAATGGTGAACGAAGAAGAATAACATATTCATCCCCAAATCAAAACTCTAATTCACCTAAATTCATCTCCAAACCCAAAAATTCAGCTACAAACTTAAAACTCATCTTCAACCCACAATCAGATTGTGGTGATATAGTTATGCATCTAGAAATCAAGTGACCCATTTGTCGACCTGAATTTTTTTGGTCACGGTTATCTTGTTTTTAATTCAGGAACCACCATCAATCTTCTTTAATTTAATTAAAGAGTTTCTTTTATGAATTTGGTTTTTGGCTTCATTGATAGTGAATTGAGATTGGGAAGCCATCATTTTTGAAATTTTCGGTGGAAGGTATGGCTTATAATTATTGTAATTTGATTTTGTTGTGTTGATGATTTTGAGATTTGTGGATTGGTTTGATGGAAAGAAGAAAGAGGTGAGGGGGAAGAAGCTAACGAAGAAGTAGAAATCTGGAAGGGAGGGTCGCTGGTGAAGAAGAGAGGAGTGAAAAAAATTGGACTTTTTTAAAACAAAATTTAAGGGTTTGATTAAGTGGTTTTTGTTGAAGTTGAAATGATTAATTTTTTAAAGAAAAAACTAAGTTGAAGAAGATGAAGATTGATGAAGGTTGTATGAAGATGAAGATGAGAGAAGAAGATGAAGAAAAGTCAAATAAATTAGGTGTTGGTGATACACAATTAGATCTGATATTTCTCACTTATCCAACGGCTCCTTTTTTAGCGTGTTAAAATTGATGACGTAGGACCAAATTGAATGATGGAAACAAGATAAAGGACTAAATTGAAACGTTTAATTGTTAAGGGACCAATTTGAAAAAAAGAATTAAGTTAAGGGACCAAAAGATGTATTAAGCCTCATTATAATTACATTGATTTTAATCTGTATTAAGGCTGTTGAATCTTATGTTAATGATATCTTGTTTTTCTCTTAACTTTAGGCTGCACGTAAGTCTGCACCCACTACTGGTGGAGTTAAGAAACCACATCGTTATCGCCCAGGAACTGTTGCTCTTCGGTGAGTTTCTTTTGAAAATTTTCTTTTGGGGTTGTAATTCAATCTGTTCTGTTCCGTTTTGATTTCAATTTGTTTTAATTGAATTGAATTGGTTTGGTTTCTAATAATTTGTTATTTGAATTGGTATTTTAAAACAGTGAGATTAGGAAGTATCAGAAGAGTACTGAGCTCTTGATCAGGAAGCTCCCTTTCCAGAGGTTGGTTCGTGAAATTGCTCAGGACTTCAAGGTAATATGTAATTACTGTTGTGAGATATTGTGTTTCTGTGTTCATGATCAGTGTAGTTAAGGTTGTGGTTTCTAATTATTTTGGTTTTTGTCGCAGACTGACCTTCGTTTCCAGAGTCATGCTGTGCTTGCATTGCAAGAGGCTGCTGAGGCATATCTTGTTGGTCTCTTTGAGGATACTAACTTGTGCGCTATCCATGCCAAGCGAGTCACTATTATGCCCAAGGATATCCAGTTGGCAAGGAGGATCCGTGGTGAGCGCGCCTAAGGAGGATGATAAGTTTGGCCCTGTTTAGATTGGTGGCTGCTGACAGGGAAATACTTCATTCGTAGTTTGATTAATTGTGGTGATAGTAATATTCTGCTATCTTAAGTTTAGTTTTTTGGGATGTAATTTGCTTGCAATGACTTTGGATCTGTTATATGTTCTTGTTTTTACTGTTTATGCAGCCACTCTGAATTCTATGTCGTGGACAACCTTTTTGTTGCCATCTAATCTAGTATTTCTAGCTTCTGTGCATATTCGTTTGGAATTGTGCATATTGTTAGCATTTTCCTTTTTTAAAACAAGTGATTTGCTTTGAAGTATCTAAAAGCCAATCTAATAAAAGCTGCGAAGTGACCCTATAGTTTGATTTGCTTTGATCGCATATTGTTATTATATTTAGTGACCCTATAGTTTTTATTTTATTTAAAATTATTAATTAATCTCTACAGCTGCGAAGAAACATTTTTTTATTATTCTGTCTTTTTTTTTTTTTATTTTTATAAAAACCATTCTTCGCCGTGTAAATTATGCAAAATTGTTTCTAGACTAAGATCAAAGCATGAAAATTATAGTTTTCTGAGATATTTGGTGTTAATTATATGCAATGCCATTAAACTTACATTCACCCTTATTTTCATCCCTATACTCAATTATGACTGACTACAGTCTACACTGAGCTTCTATTTTATGTTTCGTTCACACAAGTTACGTGTACGAGGAAACGAGTTGTATGTTTGGAAAATTCAAAAATCATGTTATGGCGGAATGTCAAGTAAAATCTCATTTGTAGCTTAATGCGGATTATGCATATTATGCAATATAAGTATGTCTTTGTCGTTACAGTTTAATGGCATATGAGCCATGGTTCGAATCCGGGTTATCACGTTTTCCTTTTCTAGTGGGTTATAACATTCAGCATTGCTATAGCTCGCGAGGGATTTTGTCCCGAGGGGATCACGACACGTTTACAATCATATAATTTTGCTCCTGCCACAAAACAAGGGAGGGCATTCTTGCAATTAAGAAAAAATACATTTAGTGCAAATTAGCCTGTTGTGAAAATTTCGCTAGCTTATCCGTCGCTATAACTAGCATTATTCTATTACATTTTCCTTTTCTAGTGTGTATATGCAGCCACAGGTTAATAGCCAAATAAAAAAAAGGTTATTGGACCTAGCTTTGCCAGCACACATTCTCCATAAGGCGTAAAGGATAGTGATTTGTAGCCAGGGAGTGGGTTTTCATATGGTTGCCAGCAGTTGGAGGATGAGGCAATGGTGTTGTTGATGGGGGGACATACAGGTGTTATTGTGTAAGTTGAATAAATAGCTGAACAAAAAAGGAATTGCAGTGAAGGAGCTAAAATTCTGATCACGTTTGAAGCATTTAACGTGTCCAAAATGGTGGTACAAGATGGTTTTACTGTTTTTCTTGGTTTATTTTGCAGTGACGCTTATGGTTGTGGATCTAATGGTTTTTTTGTGGCACGGTGAAAGGTATAGCTTACTTGTAATGAAGCAGACGTGTAGGGATTACTCTTCTGACCTTGATGTGGAATTTGTATTTTAATCGACTGGTTAGGGAAATAGGGATTTGTGTTTAATTGATTTTAAGTAGCTAGTAATTTAATAATCATTTGCTATACGCATCACATAATTTAACTAGTCCAAGTTATGTGCTGATCTAAACTTTTGCAAATAACCTAAACCAGTCAATATTTGATGTAGTGGAGGTTTATTGCAAGCAGTGCATTGATCTGTGATCTGTCAACAACAAAAGCTGCAGATTGTTCCTCTGAATCATACACGTTTGCAAGTCTATTAGCTAATGTTTTATATAAATTACGTACACACTATACAAAGAGAAATGGGCCACAACTCCTTCATTGAACAAGGGTTAGTCACACTTTGGTTGTGCAGTGCTAGTAATACTACTCCCTCCGTTTTAAAATACATGTTCATTTTAGAAAAATTGTTATAACCAAAAAGCCAAATAAATTTTGTTACTTTTGATGAAATTATGTGTGTTTTTTTATAATACCATTAACCATTTATTATTTCATTCTATTTTTTTTTCTCTATAATAAATATATAAGGATATTATTGACAAGACAATAATCAATGTTGCATTGAAACTTGAAATTGACAAGTATTGTGAAACAAAATTAATCTCCAAAATAAACATCTATTTTAAAACGGAAACGGCGTATGGGATTGTGTTCATTATTGTAGGTGTCAGTGTGGCACTATGTTCTTATTCTCAGTTCGTGTTCAATTTGTTTTACTAAGAGCCCATATTTTTAGTGCGAGAAGGAAAATAATAGAATGATATGATAACAGCATTGTGCCGTATGCAAAACAAAACATAAGCTATAAGAAGGTGCTTAAATTGTTAATTTCATTCACTTGAGATTCAAAGTTAAAACAAATAAAATTCATGAATTCACTGGGTTTAGATACAGAATCATAGAAACTGGAGGAATTGGAAGAAATCCTCAAAATAAGACATACTTTCTACTATTTAATAACCTAAAGAAATCCTAACATCACTTCTCCCAGAATCACAGTGATGAGTCAAAAGCAGCTTCTCAACCAAAACTAAAAGCAAGCATCCAACATGCAACAGCAGCAGAGTGCAGCCAAACTGCAATACAAAACACAAATTTCCATTACTTTTCTTCTACAACACATCAATATTAGAACATCAACAAAGATCAATAGATAGATATCATATCATAGAAGCAAACAAATACACACATGTTACAGATTTTAAGGTTATCATGATTAAACAATGTATATGTGTATTCCTAAATCAATTTGTCATATATCAAAAAATCATTAGGATTTCCTGTTTGTATGCTTAATATAGCATGCTTATTTTTGAATTAAGAGAAAACATGCTCTGATTAATTAATAAATTAATTCCAACAATTATATCTATTGAATTCTTGTGTTTCCTAATTCAACAGAATCATATTTATTCAATTGCAAAACATATCCTAAAGGTATTAAGATTTCATTGTTTATTATTATTATTATGATGACTATTAAGAGAAAACATGCTGTCCTTAGTCCTTAATTAAAAATCAATTCCAAAAATCACATCCATTGACTCCTACTTCCTAATTCAACAAAAATCATGGTGATTTAACATGCAAAATATTATAATATCTAAAAGATGCCTTATTTTCCTCACCGATCAATGATTTCAACAACTTAGCAAAAATATAACATTCCCAGATCGAAATTGTTGAAGTCAACCTGATCTGACTAAAAATTCAAAATCTTCGAATAAAACAAAAAAGGAAACACTTTTCTCAACAATAACAACACATGCATAGCAAAAAAAGAAGAGACATAAAACATGACATACCATCCTTCAAGAAACCCAACTTCTTTGTTCTGCTGAGGCTGTTGAGCATACTGTTGTGGTGGGTAACCTTGTTGAGGGTACCCTTGTTGAGGATAACCTTGAGGAGGGTACCCTTGTTGAGGGTAACCTTGTTGAGGGTACCCTGGTGGAGGGTAAGCATCTTTTGGTGGATACCCTTTAAAACAAAAACACAAGATTCAATAATCAAAATCAAATTTTTATAACAACCCATGAAACAAAAAAAAGAAAAAAGAAAGAAACTTGAAAACAAAACAATTGGGTTACCTTGTGGGGGTGGAACACCAACAGGAGGTTGTTGTTGATGATCGTAGTAGCTCATGATGTTTTTGATGAAACTGAACCGAAAAGTGATTATGAAAAATAAGCGATTTTTTTATCAAAGAAAGAGTGAATGAATATTTGTGATGTGAGAGAGGATTAGGTTTTTATAGAATATGTGAGGGGAAGTTTCTTGGTACTTTCATTAATACCTGAAACCGACTAAGGAATCGAATACGCGTACAATATGTGTAACGATTTTTGATAAAAATTTGGAAGAGATTCCATTATGCTTTTACTTTAAGATAGTAATTATTAGGGTAATGTGGAGATACAACTAGCTAGATTGGATTATCGAGCTGTTTCCCCACTAAGCCCATCAATTCCTTTTTCAATTTCAAAAGCTCACACTTCCATTCACTTTGTTGACTTCTCTTTTTTGTTTTTTGGTTAAAGGAACTTTTGATTTCTTTATTTTGTCATATTTTTTGATTTTGATGACCTATTTTTAGATTTGTGATATTTGTTCCCTGGATTTTATGGGTAAATGTAGTTTAACCGGTAGCTATCAAAGACATTATTTGTAGGGACGATACCTGAATATTTGATTTTCCATTTCTCTTATGTCAATCTAATCATTAAACTATTTAACGAAAAAAAATGAATTTTTCTCTACTTATATATATTGAGGTTAGATTTCGATGATGCAACAAGTGAGATGTTTACTTGACGTCTAAGTTAATTAATGACATTTTTTTTAAGGAAAGTTAATTAATGACATGGAAATTAGTTTTTTTTAAAAGGAAACATGGAAATTAGTTATTACTCCCTCTGTCCCACAATATTCACAATATTAATCATTTAAAGTTTGTGCACGATTATTAAGGAAATAATTAATTGAGTTGATTTCAATGGTAAAATTAGTTGTATTTACTATAACTCCCTTGTTAATTGTAGTTAGTGGAGTAGTTAAGTTTGATGAAATTCAATAAATAAATGTATAGTAGTGAGAAAAAAATGCGGCATTGATATTGTAAAATAACAGCCATTTTAAGAAAAAGAAAAAACACTAAAGAGACAATAATTGTGAGACGGAAGGAGTATTAAATCAAAATTACTTAAATGATTCATGGGTCATGCTAAGTACTACATTTGTCCCTTGTTTTAAGAACCGTTTGAAAAAAATCAAGGGAATTAAGAAAATTGACGGTGATATTAAATTTGTTTGTAATTACTACTCTCTCCTTCTCATACTCTCATAATATATGCCATTTTTTCTACTACTCTCTCCATCTTATAATAGGTGACAAATATATCTTATTTTTTATGTATTAGTGATAAATATTTACTCTCCTTTAAAAAAAGATACTACCTCAACCCCTAATTATAAGACATTTTTGAGTATTTTCTTTGCTCCTTTTTATAAGACCATTTTCAAATTTCAAAGTACTACTAAATAGTTGAGAGTATAGTTGAAAAAATGCCTTTTCATTATTCCTTGACATTATAATTTAAGACAATTTTTTTCTTTTCAAAACAACTTATAATTTAAGACAAAGATAGTAACAATTATTGTAGAATAGAGTACTTTCCTTAAAAAAAAATAATTACTGTAGGATAGAGTACTTTTTCAAGATTTCTTTAATGAAAATAATGTCGAAGTGGACCATCTAAATAGTGATCCCATGTGCAATTAAAGTTAGCCTAGGTTTGGATACTAGTTCCTCTTCTATCCCAAAGCCATGTTGTTACTATTTCTATTTAGACATTTATTTTTAACTAAATTATTAAATTAGTCTATAGAAATTGATATCAAATATAAGACATTAAAGAAAAACAGATTTCAAAGACTCAAACCAATACTATCAAACCATATCAAATAGGTTTAAACATACATTTACTTACCTTTCAACATCAAACAAAAGTAGGCTTAAATTTTGTTTGAAAATATCAAATTTCAAGTCTATAAAAAGTTAACACTCCCTATGTTCATAATTTTCATATATTGAAAATGATTCTTAAATTTAACGTGTTTACTTAGCATGTAGATTTTTTTAAATGATGTATTAATACATTCTCTAGTCACTATTATTTATTGAAAATGATTTTCTTAAATTTAATGTATTAATACCCTCTTCAGTCACTATTATAAACAAAATTTAACAATTTAGATTTATTCAATAAATGATGTATGTGGTATATTTTAAAGACCGCATACATCATTTATTGAATGAAGCTAAAATGTAAATTTTTTCTTATAATAATGATCAAATTAGTAACTCATTTAACTTATCATATTTTAAGGCAAATTAGTAATTTTTTTTATTAAATAATTTAGTAATATTAATATGTGATATCTTTGAAAGAAAATAATAAATGCACGTAATATATTCTGAGAATTTATATTTATTGGCAAAAACTACTCTTTAAAAGGCTAATATTAGAAACGATGCGAGTATAAGACATACACTAGACTTTTGACTTGTGCGACGCACGAGTCTTCTCGACTATAATAGAGATTAATAAATAATTTTTAACATGTAAGATCATGGGTCGATCAATAAACGGACATTAGATTGTTAGAGATACAATATTACAATCAAATGATAATAATAAAAAATTATAAAGAAAAAAGATAAAAAGAATACAAAATTATATTGTTGCACGGGTCAATTTTATTTATTACTTTTATAGT
>Ga0099826_10000858_pt1 | contig 16492 bp, 4 predicted proteins | sample Mtrugardesep15_FD_76830 | JGI IMG/M metagenome (GOLD analysis project Ga0099826, IMG submission 76830) | Root nodule microbial communities of legume samples collected from California, USA - M. trunc garden sep15 | ecosystem: Host-associated > Plants > Roots > Nodule | place: USA: California... | reverse complement strand
ACAATGGATTTGCTCACATATATATATATATATATATATATATATATATATATATATAAAGTTATTCAAAATGAATGTTGAGAATAAAATGTCTAAATATTTTTTTTAAGAATTTAGATTTAAATATATTTTGAATTTAAAATAAGACACAATTAAGATTTAAAATTTATATTTATTTAAAATATTTTTATGACTAGTTCTTTGTATTTCTGTTTAAAATATTTCTATGACTAGTTCATTTATATTTATGTTTAGAATAATTCTAGCCGTTAGACTACATGTCAATTTTTTTATAAGTATTTGTTCTTTTTTTAGTGAATTTTTAAAGTTAAATATATTTCAAGTTAAAAGTAAGATATCATTAGGATTTATAATTTATATTTCTGCTTAGAATATTTTAAGGATTTGTTTTAGAAATATGTTTTGCATTACAATTTTTCTCTAAATATAGAGTCATAAATAAAAGTTCTGAAGAGTCTTCTTCATATAAAAATTAAGATCAAATTGGATACACAAAAGATAGTCGGTCAAAGAGGAGTGTTAAAGAATAAAATGTCTATATGTATTTTTTTAAAAGATTTAAGATTTAAAATAAGTTATTTTTGCGTCATTTTTTGGAGATCAAGGCTATTTGATTAGATTTTTGACTCACTAAATTATTTCACGACTTTGATTTAAAAAAGATTTAATTTAAAGGTGGGGTCCGGGGGTTGGTTATATTTAGAGAAGGTATTAGCACCTTAAATATTCGTAGTACTCTACGAGAACTTTTCAACTTTATTTAATTTATGCGCTATAACTTACTTGTTTTTTATTTGAAAGAAAGGGTTTGAGAATAGTGATTAAAAAAGAAAAAAAAAGACCTAGTTATCTATATTTTATTGATTCGGAAGGACTAGGTCATTTGCCTACGTACCCGTGAGGGATCAGAACCTCGTAGTTCGGGGTAAAAATTGACGTTCGATTGGTTTTGTGTTTTTTATTAGTTTTAAAAAAGGTTTTAAAATGAAAAGCCAAGTGGCAAATGAGTATTTGTTTGTGTTTTTTATGTTAAAAGAAAATGACTCAAAATAGAATTAGATTGATTTAATGTTTGATTAAAGAAATAAAATGAAGAAGGATCACTTGGTTAAGCCAAGGTTTATTGAGAAAAAAAAAATGTTTTTTTATGTGTTTTTTGAAATATGGACTAAAATAAAGCGCAAGGACTTTATGGTGACGTTGAGTCACCACAAGGTCCTTTAACCTAAATAATACAAATGCCGAATAATAAATCTAAACTAATAAAAATGCATGAGAAAAGAAAAATAAAATGCAAGAGAAAATAAAAATGCATGAAGAAGAAATTAAATAAAGAAATGAAAAGGGGACCGTAAGTTCTCGATGGAATCTCTCTTTAACTTTGGAGAGCAGTCATTGCCTTGCAATTGGAATGAAATAGACCAGCCACGTCAAACACCTACAACAAGCTGTTAACGAAGCAGCTGCTACCTTTAACATTTTTCATACGACAACTCTACAATCCCAAGAAGATCGCTTGCTAGGAAAGAGTTCAAAACTTTATGTCACACAAAAAATAGAACGAAAGAAACTATACTTTAAAAAGGTACTCGATGAAGGATAGTTATACGGATGAGCATGAATGCAAATAATGGCCATGGATTTTGTTTAGAGATGCAAGGTCACTTAAGAGGGTGGTGTGTGAAGTGTTCATTCTTGCGATATATCAAGTGAGGGTCGGGTTAGTTTTTAATTGCTTATATAATTAAGGAGTAAAGTAGAGAGATTGTTGAACTCAACAATAGAACCATGAGGGCCAGAGGATAAAACACGAGATAAACCATGTACCCATATAATTAGGATCAAGACGCATTAGGTAGGCACTTCATATGAGAGTAACCAAAAGCTTAACCATACTTGTGTAGAACATGGAGAACGTGTGAGAAGATTTGCCATGATGGTCAGCGGTTTGACTATGAGAGTGGTTTGGTTTGAAAGGGTGAAATTGTGTTTCTTTGCATGTTTTGGTATTGAATTTTCGGCCCCCGTGCGTTTTTCTGTGTGTGATTGTGTACCGGTTCTTGGTCTTTTTATAGGACTAGGGTTTGTTACATCAGAGCAAGAATTCTGTGTTTTTCAGATCGGGATGTTTGTTACGGGATTTTTGTTTCGGGATGTTTGTTACGGGACGTTTGTTACATGATGTTTGTTACGAGATGTTTGTTACGAGCGTGTGACAGTTGTTTTGGATTTATCCGACTTTGGACCATTTTTGGACAATTAATAATATAAAATAAAAATAAAAATAAAATGAATGTGATTTAAACTAAGAAAATGAAAAAAAAATGACTAATTAAAAAAAAGAATTAAAATAAAAATTGAGAAATTAAATAAAAGATGGAAATTAAAAAGATAAAATTAAAAAAACGAGAGAAGAGGGCCCGAATCGGAACAAAAAAATGAGGTATTTAAAAATATCTCTCTGCCGAAATTTCGTCTGAAAAGTTGGAGATTATTCCGGACCGAATGACGCGTGTCAGTGATGTCTTAGGTCAAAAATTGGGATATGACAGTTATCATTAAAGTATATAATTTATATTTTTGTTTAGAATATTTTTAGGATTTGTTCCTTTTTTAAATTTAAATATATAATTTAAAAATATTTTTTGTACTATAATTTTTGTCAAAAATATTTTGTATTATAATTTAGCTCTATATATAGAACCATGAACCAATTAACTGCTTAACTTATCTCTCATTCACAAGCCCATTCGACTCACTCTTTTCCTATATTGATTTTGTGTCTTTTGTGTCATATTTACTTCTCTCTCTCGTATTCACCCGCTCACATATTCATTATCCACTCTCAAACACCAACACCTACTAAATGTCTTTTGAACAACGATCAATTCCGACAGAAGATAGGATCAGCTCCTTTCCGGACCATATCATAGGTCACATTCTATCTTTTCTCCCAACCAAACTCAGTGTGGCTACAAGCATCCTCTCAAAGAGATGGAACCGGCTATGGCTCTCAGTTCTTAATTTTCACTTTGACGACCAAACCTTCCAAGACTTTATCTCGTTTCGCCACTTTGTGTCCTCTGTCTTTCTCTTGCGAGACATCACACTACCCCTCCAATCATTCCACCTCAAATGTTCAAAAGAGTCTAGCTTCCAGCTACACGATATCAATATATTTGTTTACGCCGCTGCTCAACGACAAATTCAAAACCTCAATCTTGAAATGTCCAGCACGATTATGATCATGAAATTACCTCATAGCATTTTTAGTTGTAGAACTCTTATTGTTCTTCATTTGAAAGGGCTAAAAGTGAATGATCTTTCTCATGTGGCTGTGGATTTTCCTCTCCTCAAAACTCTCTATTTGTCTAATATACTTTTCGAAAGTATTGAATATTTTATACAGCTTCTATCAGGATGTCACATTTTAGAGGAATTGCATGCAGAATATATAGGTGCACGTAATATGCAGTGGCTTATTTCACAAGAAATGTTTGTTGTACGGAGAAAGTTTCAAAGCTTACCAAAGTTGATCAAAGCAGACATTACTAAATCGCCTTTTTTATTTACGTTTTTGCTCACTTTGTTTTGCAAGAAAGAGGCTCAGGTTCTACGTGCAGAAGTTGTAAGAATATTATGATTGTGAAATTTAATTAACTTTGTTTGATGTTGTGATTTAGGGTTATGTTTTTCCTCTGTGATAATTTTCCTACGTGTGTGTGTGTATATAGTTTTAAATTAGGGTTGATTTCTAACTTTTTGTATCACAACAGGAAACACGTTTCCTCAATAATTTAAAGTTTCCCAATCTAACTTACATGGAGCTTATTCTTAAGCAAGATCATAATCGTCAGAAGTGGAAGCTGTTGCTAGAAGTGCTGAAAAGTTCTCCCAAACTTCAAAATATTATCATTCACGAGGTTTTGTTGATGTCTAGCATTTTCTTGTTACCTCAATCATTTTTCACCAATTTTATATTAAAATAATTGAATTGTTGACAGAAATTTGGAAGTGAAGAGGAAGTTGTTGATAATTGGATGGATCCAGCAATTACTCCGGAATGTCTTTCAACACAGTTGAAAACATGCTTGCTTAAAGGTTTTAAATGTACGGAATGTGAACTTCAGTTTGCAAAATATATTATGCAGAATTCAAAAGTATTGAACACCATGTCAATCCAGATTGCCTCTTCTGTAGATATAAATGTCAAGTACCATGTGTCAAGGATATCAGCCTCATGGACAAGGGCCTCATCAACATGTAAACTCTTATTTATGGATGAAAGTTAGGGCATATAGTTGCAATAGCTCTTAAAAATCTACTTTTTATATTAGATTCTTCATATGCAATTGTAAGACTTTTAGTTTCAAAGGCATGGCCTCACAACCTTTTCATTTATTTTCTAATTGATGATTGTTTTTTACTTGGGCAATGTCTTCAATTTTTTTGGTAGTCCTGTTGTGGACTTGTAGGAAGGAGTAATGGATATGAAAATTTACAACTACAGAGACTAGAATAGTAGAATGCCATCATGCTTTTAATTGAAAACAAATAGTGTGATCTTAGTTTGTGCTCCACTAGAAAGTTTCATAAACAAATATAATATCATTCTCATCTCATGTCATAGCTAGATGGTTATACCATTTTTGCTAATTAACAATTAGGTTTTGCTAACCATGTTTCCGAAGCATTAAGAAATTCACAATTGATGTGACATAATCTTCAACTTTATGAATTTGAAGATTTATTTGTGAATTAGCAAAAATTAAGAGCTACTTTGTTAGATGTTTACATTTTTTAAGACTAATATTTCTAGTAAATTCACCGCTCTATATATAAAAAGTTAAATTGTAATACATAACAATTAATATATTTTCTTGTAAAAAAAAAAAAATTAACATATTCTTTCAACAAATTTTTTTTTAACACTAAACCATATATTTAAATAAAAGAGCAAATCTTATTATCACAAAAAATACAACAAATCTTATAAATATTTTTAACCGAAATATAAAGTATAAATCCAAACGATATCTTAATAATTTTTTATTTTAAATCTAATATATATTTGAATTTAAAATCTAAACAAAATTATATATCTCATTCTCTAAAACAATTGTAAAAAAAAAAAAAAATGTTCTATGAATCAAGAAGAGTGTTATATCAAACGAACAAATTGATCACGAGAATGTCATGATGTTGTGTTGTAGTTAAAATAAGCGAAAATCACGTGGCAGTGGGGCTACAACATAACTTAAAATGAATTGTCGTGAAGAATTTGTGATAATGTTTTAGCTCTACGTGGCATTTCCCATAAATCAACCCATTCTACCAATGTTCATCACAACTCACACATTCTACCAAGTTTTCCCTAAACCCTAATCGGCGGAACCCAATGTTCTATTCTTAAATCAACCCATCACAACTCACATTCTACCAAGTTTTTCCTGAACCCTAAACGGCGAAACCCAATGTACTATTCTTAAATCAACCCATCACAACTCACACTCTACCAAGTTTTTCCTAAACCCTAAACGGCGCAACTCAATGTTCAAATTTTTGCCGATGTCTTCCCAACGACGATCAATTCCAACGGAAGATAGGATCAGCATCCTACCAGATCCAGTTCTCTGTCATATCCTCTCATTCCTCCCAACCAAACTCTCTGCAGCCACAAGCATCCTCTCAAAGAGATGGAAACCGCTATGGCTCTCAGTTCTTATTCTTCACTTTGATGATCAAGCCTTTCAAGACTTTATCTCATTTCGCCACTTTGTGTCCTCTGCCTTTCTCTCGCGAGACATCACAATACCCCTCCAATCGTTCCATCTCAAATGTTCAAAAGAGTCTAGCCTCCAGCCACACGATATCAATCGATTTGTTTATACAGCTGTGCAACGAGGGATCGAAAACCTCTATCTCGAAATTTCAAGCACGATTTACTTGAAATTACCTCCTAGTATTTTCAGTTGTAGGACCCTTGTTGTTCTTCATTTGAAAGGGCTAAAAGTGAATGACCTTTCTCATGTGGCTGTGGATTTTCCTCTCCTCAAAACTCTCCATTTGTCTTCTGTACTTGTTGAACGTATTGAATATTTTGTAAAGCTTCTTTCAGGATGTCCCATTCTAGAGGAATTGCAAGCTTTATATATACGTGTACTTAATATAGAGTGGCTTGGACAGGAAATGTCTGTTCTGCTGGAAAAGATTCAAAGCTTACCAAACTTGATCAGAGCAAACATTACTAAATCGCATTCTTCTTTGATGCTTTTGTCCACTATGCTTTGCAAGAAAGAGGCTCGGGTTCTGCGTGCAGAAGTGGTTAGAATATTATGATTATCAATTTTATTTAACTTTGTTTAATGGTGTGATTTAGCGAGTAAAGAAATTAGGGTTGATTTCTAACTTTTGTAAATCACAACAGAATGTGCGTTACCTGAGTTGTCTTAGGTTTTACAATCTAACCAACATGGAGATTATTCTTACACATAATCATTGTGAGAAGTGGAAGTGGTTGCTAGAAGTGCTGAAACGTTGTCCCAAAATTCAAAATCTTATCATTCATGAGGTTTCGTTGATGCCACGCCTAGCATTTATTTTTTCTCAACACATTTTCAACTATTTTATGTATATTTTTTTTGGTTTGAATTGTTGACAGAATTGTACGAGTGAAGAGGAAGTTGTTGATAATTGGATGGATCCAGCAATCACTCCGGAATGTCTTTCAACACAGCTGAGAACATGCTTTCTTAAAGGTTTCAAATGCACGGAATGCGAACTTCAATTTGCAAAATATATTATGCAGAATTCAAAAGTACTGAACACCATGTCAATCGAAAGTGCCTCTTCCGTAGATAAAAATGCCAAGTACCAAATGTTAATGAAATCAGCCTCATGGACGAGGGCCTCATCAACATGTAAACTCTTATTTATTGATGAAAGTTAGGGCATAGTTGCAGTAGTTCTTATATGTCTACTTTTTATATTAGATTCTTCATATGCAATTGTAAGACCTATAGTTTCAAAGGCATAGCTACTCTTTCGTTTTGACCTCTATGTCATTTAGATTTTCAAATATACATTGGCTTTCACTTTATTGATTGATACAAGTTCCTCTCAACTTTTTCATTTCCTTTCTTATTGATGATTGTTTTTTACTTGGGTTATATCCATGTCTGTCATTTTTTGGCAGTCCTGTTGTGGACTTGTGGGAAGGAAGGAGCAATGGATATCAAAAAATAAGTATAATATCTTTCTCATTGTGGTAGCTTTTAGGATTTCATCACTAATTGTTTGTCAATTATGTCATCCACTTGCTTAACTAAATGGAATCAAAGCCTACAACAATTGGGACTAGTTTCTTTTCCACTAATTTGAATATCAGGTAATAATGAAGATCATTTAGGTTGCTAAGCTCTTTTATTAACATTATTAAGGAAAAGTAAAGACAAATGAAGAGAAATGAACTAGGCTTTGCTCAGATATCTTACTCTTGTGATATATAACCTTCATTTATTGAATTTTTGTTTGATAAATTCTATGTATATAATTGTGCTTTTGGTCAGTACTATTCAAAATGTGCTTGCAATATTATGTAGTTGCTTATGATGAATTTTTTAGTTACTAGAGAGATGTTTGACTTGGTTCTTGGTTTTGTTTCATCTGTGTGATATGCTATTTTTTTAGCAACTGACCGAATTATATTATCTCTAAATCTCTTTGTATGAAGGCCTATGCTACAAGGTAGGGTATGCTACTAGAGTAGTAACTGAGTGCTGGTGTAGTATTTTGTTTGTTTGTCATTCCTGTTAATTATTGCATTCTATTTGGTATACTTATCAATTCATCGTATACTGGTTTGCATTTGGTCTGCACTTTGCTATTGCAAATATTTATAGCATACTGTTTTTGTGCGAATAATAGTGCTTAAAGTGGCAAGAGAAGGACACATACGTATGAGACACTGTTACAACAACTACAACCAAGTCTTATCCCATTAAGTGAGGTCAACTACACGAATCAAACAACGCCATAGTATTCTATCATATACCATATTTCTCTCAAACTCATTAATCTCTAGATCTTTCTTAAGCATTTTAAAACATAATCCCGTGATTTTCTACCATGTTACTAGACGTTCCAATCAGTCTTTTTTTCTATAGAGTTCATTAGTTTTCATACTAAACTTTTCCAGTGGAATGAAACAACTGTAATTGGGTTTACCTCTAGATGTTAGGGCAGTTGATTTTGGTAATTGGCGTCTGTTGGGACAGTTTTGATGCGTTCATTGAATTGCTTATTTCTGTCTAGTGTTTTGTGGCTGCTTGGTTCTGTCCACGGGTAGCAGATTTTGTTTTCTGTTTCTGCTCGTTCTTGCAGTTTATGTTTTTAGGCTGTTAGTGGTTTAGTTTTGTTTTAGCCTGTGTGGATCTTAGGTTGTAGTGTTGGCTGCATTTCTGTAGTGCTACGAACCTGCATTTGCAATGGTTCTGTAACTTTTTTCTTTTGAAGGGTTTATTTTGTTGCAAAGCCGCCAGTGTTTGGCTTGTATATTTAGTCGTTTAAAAAACTATCATTTGCAATTTCATATTTTCCATTGGTTTCAAAGTAAAACATGGTTTAATGCATTTTAAAAAGGAAATAGTTTTCATATATAATAAAACTATCTACTTGTGTTTTTACAAGATAATATCTGTTTGTAACAGATATCATTTGCTTAAAAAAACACCTTTAACTCTTATGGCAGAACTATTTTTAGATTTAAGTAGCAAAGCTTTCAATTTATTTTTAATTAAGTCTTCAATTTATTTTAACTAAAACTTTCAACTTTCCTTAGTTACAGGTAAAGAGAGTTGACAGTCGTCATTTATAACAGTTTGACAGGAACTGTCTTAGCTCTTGCTTGTGCATATATCATGTGGGGAAGTTCATCAAACCACCATGATAATATATCATCATAACTGATTTAGAGAACCCACCACATACTAATTAATTGAATACACTAAAGAACACAAATCTCCCAAATATTCTATTAAGCTAGCATTGTAGCTTACCTCTTAAGGAATGGAGATTTGACTACCTCTAATGTTCAAATGAGCATCGTAAAGAATTGGAAATGAACATACCTGCCATGTTCAGTCCTTCACATGTCAATCTGGATATTCAGCTCTTGCAAGCACTTTTTGAAATACACAAAAGCTCCTCGAGTTCATATAAAACTAGACAACATAATCATCTTAACAACAACATGTAATCTCCTTAAAAAAAAATCCACACTAAGAGTCAACACCCGTACACTTGTTACGAATACGTTTTTAGCATAAAGTAACTACCCGTCTACCCCAAAAGCTTTAACTACTGGGTGGAAACTTGGTTTAACTAGCCTCCTCGTGTAAAATATATCCATTTGATCCAAAGGGTGATCAACAAAAGAATCAAGCATGAAGCATTTTTCAGAGTATACTCTAATACAGCACCATAACCTAATTATCCGTTATAATTTATTCCATCACAGCAAAGTGTGACACCGGTGATAGATAGTTAGGTATCTTAATAATTTGGTTGGACATTCGATCATTGACAGATGCATACGTAAAAACATATGTTGGGAGATGGAACAGCACTCCATGAGAAGGTGCTGATTTTGTCCACTAAGTACCAATTTCAACTTGAGATGAAACAAAGGACACCAAAGGAAAAAGAAAGCACTGAAGGAGAGGTTGAAAATATCACTAAAATTATGTGACAAGAAGTAACCAAAATGGGGGTTGGAGAGTGCATCATGTAGCTTACATGACATTTTCACAGTTCATGCTTAAAGTTTAATATATTGTATAAATAGATAGATTATTCATCTATGCTCCTTTCTACTTTAATTCAAAAATTCATACTAGTTGATGATAGATTACAGGCTATTATCATTTCAAGTATGGCTGCTTTGCCAGCTTTATAAGTTGTAATGGTGCAACCATACTACCACATAAGAAGGGGAAAGTAAAAGGGAAGCTTGCTTGCAAGTATTTCCACTCACAAATAATAAAACCTATGTAGTACTTGCCAATTTCATTATCTTAATTAAGAAAATACATTTATGAATTCAAGAATGTTAAACCAAACTAAAATAAAATAAAATTAGAAGCACAAAAATAAAGTAATGAAGTTTTAATTATCAGACTCAACATTTCTTCCACACATGTAGCTTTTCATCAAGGATGCCCGGATGTTCCAACCAAAAGGCTGATCCAATTATGTCAATATGTTCTACGACGACTTTTCCGTAACTTTCAGAAGACTCTCCATTCTCCTGATGGATGAGAACATTGTCTATTCGATCCCAAAATACTGAGGATCCTTGTCGGAACATCACAGGCAATTTATTGTAGTCAATAGCCAATTCCTCAATTTTCTTTTGCAGTTGAGCACCCTTTAAACTACGTTGAGCTTCCCGTTTGCTTTTTCCAGATGCAACAAGCTTCCAGAAACAAGTGTTATATTGATTGTTTATGTGGCAATCCACTTGCCTCCACGAAAGATAGTCTCGTACAATCTCAGCAGATGGATAGCACACTGCTCGTGCATCAAAAGAAGGAGAATAATTTAACTCAGTTTGAGGGAAGAAATTTTTCCATCTCATCACGTAAGTTGAAGTGAAGTAGGACACAATTGCCGAAATGATTTTACTAGCTCTCCTTTGATAAAGATCAGTGGATTTCTTAAGAATGAAACTGTACTCGTCGCTAACCCCATAAGCAAATACTATATCCTGCCTAAATTCTTCTAATACAGCCACCGCACATGAATTCATCAAGTTAAGAGCTCTGTCGTCATTTGGCTTCACAAATTCATGTATCTCAGAAAATCTATGGAAGTGGCATCCATCTATCCGAACTACAACCCATGTAGATGGCATCAACTTGCTATCAAACTCAAAGGACCTCACATACTCTGGCTTCACATTGTTAATCTCCACCGCAAAAACACCAAGCTCCTTCAAAAGAATAGTGTGCTCATTCCAAAATCTCGTGCTTGCTATTTTCTTGTAGTGCACTGTGTTTATCTTTCTCCTTTTCCTTTCAACGGGAGCACCATCTTCAGTGTACTTCACCACATCCCCTACCATTGTCTTCAAAACACATGAACCTTGTCGTAACATTGGATCCAATGTATTGTAATTAACATTAAACTCATCAAATAAAATATCATTTAAGTCGCGCTTCTTAGCACCATCGATAAAATCCTTTGCTTCCTTCTCATTCATTCCACGTTCAACAAGTCGCCAAAAGCATTGATGATATTGATTCTTCAAATGACAAATATTTTGCCTCCACGAAAGATATGCTTGAAGGGCATCAATAGCTGCACAAGGTATAACTTTCCCATGGAAGTAAGGAGGAGAATGTAGTTCCATCTGCGGGAAAAATTCATGCCATTTTCTAACAAAGACAGATGAGAAAAAAGAAGAAACAATGGATAATATTTTGCTAGCACGTCTTTCATAGAACTTGGTGGTCTTCTTAAAAACAAAGGTATACTCATCACTAAACCCGTATGCGAGAACTATATCTGCATACTCTTCAAGCACCGCAACAGCGCAAGAGTTCATCAAATTCAAAGCATTTACATGGTACGGTTTGTGAAGTTTAGAAGCAGTGATGGAAACAAGGATGAAATTGGGAAACATAACCTCGTCCTCGAGTTCAAAACACTTGACATACTCGTATTTGCTGTTTGCCATGTTGATTTCTTCTTCTCACAAGAAAAGTATCATACAGTTGGTGGGTTTGTCTTGTTGCAAAATAAAAACCCTGCATCAGTTCATTTACAATAGAATCAAAATTTCATTACATTACAATCCACTCACTCACTTCAAAAATCACTTATGAGTAGCATGACAATCTAATTTATTTTAATCCATTGTCAACTTGCTATTATAAAAAACACAAATTTTGATTCTAAAATGGTGTTTTTCGATATCTAATGTGAGAAATGAAATAAATATCCGCACAAAAGAGATAAATATCTTACTTAACTTTAAGAGGATGATGAACGGCACGGCGGAGAGAGGATGAATTTTGTGATGTGAGTGAGGACGACGGCGGCGCTAACAGCGGACGAGGTCAAGGAACCGGTCGTCAAATGGGTCTCCTTTCATATTCTCTTATTTTTGTTTTTAAAACAAATTTTAAAAAATTATGAAAATAGGTTTTCTTTTATTTTACACCAATTCATCTCTTCTTTTTAGTATTTACCTACAGTGAAATAAGTGAGATGTCTGAGGTTCGAATCTCAAACACTTCATATAATAATGTATGTTTTATCAACTGAGTTATGCTCGCAAAGACGTTGAAAGAGATCTTTTATCATCTCATTCAAGTGTTCTTAAGTCTTTTAGTAATATATCTATTAATAATATACAATTTTTTTTAAGAAATAATATACATTATTTCCTCCGTCTCAAACTAAGTGGAACAATTTGACCGTTTACACTTTACAATATTCACATGATCTAATTTTTTTAGATCTATTTTGACTATATTTGTTTATTAATATATAAAGACAAATGTTGGTATAGATATTCAAGTTGTCTTAACTAATATTTTTAAAATATAAACTTTTTGTGATTTTTGTTGATAGATACTTAAATATTGGATCAATGAAGTATTACACAATAAATGTTTTCATAAAAAAATTGATGGTATATATTGGATGTAAAATATTCTTAAATACAAATTATAATGTCTTTTTTTTTCTATGAAATATTGCTATGATAAACACCTAAAGAATATTGCTATGATAGACAAAGATGTGGCTTGGGGCTGTTATCACCACTGTGGTAAACCTATAAAAATTTGAGTTTAATAGAAAGGCATTAACGGTATAAGATAGTTTGCAACATTGTCCAATCATATATCCTAACATTTTAATTGTATCATTTATAAAAGTATTATAACAAATACTCAAATCTTAGGATTCAAATGAGCCGCAAACTCCCTTTTAAAAGTTTTAATATTGCTGCTTCTTCAAGTACATATTTAAACTCTCCTCAAGAGTTTTAACATTAGTGCAGTTAAACTTGAATAATCGTATATATGAATATGAAGATATTTAATTAGTGGAAACATATTACAGCTTGTTTGCTCGAGTTGCTTGTTACATTCCAGAAACGCTTTGATGACGTCCATTTATAAATAGTACTCCAATAATAACATTAATGGCATCCAACAATTCTCTCTCTGAGTAGAAGAAGTTAGGGTACCCTACAAATCCTATTGCATTGGTAACTTTCATGCCCATCGTTCTTAGTTAGTGACCATGCTATCACCTATCGGCATTCCGCTTGTATGTATCTAAAGAGTAAAGAGAAATCACACTTTATGCATGTTGTTCATGTACTATTAGGTTCAGCTAATACTATCATTCATAGCTGAGACCATGTGCGAACTCCAACCTCAACCACTATAATAATCACTCTCGCTTAGATACTATAAAAGGGGAAGACATCATTTGGTCAATTGGTAGTATTAAGTACTCATGTCCTAGAAAAAAACAGCAAATAAAGCATATATATAGTACAAAATTGGAGGGTATACATTTAGAGATTATGAAAACAAATCAAAAAGATCCACAACATTGAACAAATTAATGAACAAATTCCCAAGTAGGAACACCTGGGTTTTTCTTTCCCCCAAGTAGTTGTATATCTATGTAAAGTAACAGAGTCCACATATATGGATAGGATAGGGGACAATCTCAATGAGGTACGGTCTTTCGACAGTACGATAAAGCCATCACAAAGTCCTTAGCCGAAGAGCCCACAGATGCCGGTAACTTTTTCGATGTTGATGCTGTGCAGAACCACAGATCTACTAAGTTATGCAGTTGCAACGTTGGGAGCACAGATTGACCCCGGCACATTATTTCAACCTATAGAAAATAGCACCAAACTATGTCACCAATAATGAACCAGCAAATTATTGTTTATGTATAATTTAAATAATTAGTTTTATTTCAAATTCAGGTATGAAATATTGAGGTTACTAAACTTTTTTTTTTAAATTGCCAAAAAAAGACTTTTTTTCAAAACAAAAAAGGCTCAACTAATCAGGCCTGCAAAATTTTGAAAAGAAAATCAGGTAAATGTCAAAAGATCTGTACCAGGTTGCTTTGTCTCATGTAGAAATATTTCAATCAGATAACAACAAACACGACACCATATATTTATATAGCATATTCGGGACCAAACACATACCGTGGTTAAGAACTTCAACCCCCAACAAAAAAAATTGGATATGTGATATCATAGGGGAAAAAGGAAGGAAAATGAGATAGGGGAGTATAGCAATTGTTCAGTTATTAGAATGAGCTCACCTCAGCTTCGCTAGCAAGATTAAGTTTCTTCATGAGGTACTTTTGAATATACGAGACAGGCACAGTACCATCCCTGTGATGAGATAATAAAGGAGTGATTCTTATTAGTTTTCATTGAAAGGGGAATAGATTTAACAGGTTTAGTTGAGAAAGGAAAAAGTAAAGAAAAATGCATGAAACAGCAATACATTTGATTCAACATGGCAGATAAGTTTTCCTTAGGAAAAAATGTGACTTAGACAATGAATACCGATCAGAGAAATAGTGTGTGCTCATCAAGTATGTGACAAAAGTGTTAACAATCAAATCCATGTCAAGTGAAAAAAAATATTTTTCCCTTACCGACATCAACATCCTTAAGTTCTTAATTGAAATAATTGGAACTACAGATATTTCAAGGTAACTGAAGAATTAAAAAACAGTAAATAGCTCAAACATGGCAAAGATATCATAACCTTCCAAGACATTTCAAGATACTCCCAGAAGTAAACAATTGTGAACACAAATGTTTGGCAGTTTAACGACAATAAGAAAAGGAAGCTCTGAAGTTATGTTATAAAATCAAGTTGTTTAAAAAGTTTATATATCCATTGACTAAATGAGTCCGAACAAGATAAGAGGAAAAAAAAACAGAAACTTATATTCTCTGTACCTATGTCCCGTGTCAGCAAATTGTTCCAAATTTTAGTTTTAACGAATTTCAACTGATAGCATTGGCTGCCAGAAGAATGGACTTTCTTAGAATGATGCATGGGAGTGTTTTTCACCATTAGTGCTGTCATTTACATCGTAGAGATCCGCTATACAGGGTAGTTATTTGTTTGTGATAGCAGAATTATGGGGAAACACACATAATATGTTCAAGGAGGAAGGGAACATAACTATCCAACTTCTATAAACAAAACCCTGGTAAGGAGTAATTTTGCATGCTTCTCTTAAAATCTGGGATTGGGCCTAACTCAATCCCACAAAACCGAATTGTAAGGTGAGGACCGTCCAAACCTTAAAAGAACTACTTAGGACATACCTTTATGCATCGTGGGACTAAATTCACCCCCATCACACTCATGACAATGAAGGTGTTGAAGGCTACAATGAAGGAAATCCAATGTTGCCTCAATTAAGGTGGTTTGGAGAGGATCACAATTAAGGTGGCTTACCAACACCCTTTCTCATGCCAAGGGCAATGGGTCTAGAGTGTGGAAAATGCAGGTGGTCCAACAGAAGAAGTAGGATACTCAATATTATCTCATAGTTTAGATTTAAGCCTTAGTCTGCCCCCAAAGTAAGCTCATGGGGTGAGAGTTAACCCTACTTATAACTACTATTCATACCATGTCACTATAAATGCAAAGACTCCCAACAAAACCCCGCTCACCCAACACAAGGCAGCCCAAACTTGCTGCAATAAAGGGGGCTAGGCGTGGACTGCAATTAAGGAAGCTTTCTAACAGCTTCCAATGCTAAATATAACTATAAGTCTTCTAGAAGTTTAAAATCTAAACTTATGAAATCAACAAACACAAGCTAAATTTAGATGGGAGAAAAGACCACATAAGCTCTAATAGCAAGTGTTATGAATGCAAAAAAACAGTATTTTTGCTTTACCTTCCCGTTACTATTTACTCCTTGGAAACTTAAATTTTGGCCTACCTAAAGTGGTTATTATTTAGCCTTTCAGATTTTGAAGTTCTTTAATGAAATTATAAATAAGCATACAGAATCACATTTTTTTTTATCATTTTATAACTTTTGGCTCTTCGTATCCGTATATATATATATATTGCCAAGTTGCTTGCTAAATTGCATATTCAAGAAAGAAAGAAAAAATATGGGGGGATGAAAAAGACAAGTAGAAAGACATTGTGAGTTGAAAAAGTTACTTTATTCTTAAGTAGCAAGCTGAGATCTGTGGCAAAGAAACTTCTCCATTCCTGAATAACAAGGTCAATGCAACGCTTCAGGGTCCATAGAAGAAAAACAATGAACAGAGATTGCATATAGAAAGGTGACTTACTGGTCTTCTGAAGCAACTAATGTAAACCAAATAGGATTGTTTTTCCTGTTGCACCTGCTCTCTGTTGCATCTAACATGAGTTGT
>Ga0099826_10000856_pt1 | contig 16511 bp, 6 predicted proteins | sample Mtrugardesep15_FD_76830 | JGI IMG/M metagenome (GOLD analysis project Ga0099826, IMG submission 76830) | Root nodule microbial communities of legume samples collected from California, USA - M. trunc garden sep15 | ecosystem: Host-associated > Plants > Roots > Nodule | place: USA: California... | reverse complement strand
TATATATATATATATATATATATATATATATATATATATATATATATATATATATATATATATATATCAATACAATGATTAATTACTCATGAATAAAAAGTAAGCGAACAATAAACTACACCGTTAGACCTTTTTAAATAGCAAAATAAATCATTGTAATTACGTCTACCCTCACTTTTTATATTAAAAATTTGTCTCACATTTTTCGATTTAATGGTAAGATTGATAACACATAAGAGAAAGAAAACTTAAGAGAGGTGGTAAGTTGTATCAAGACGCATGAAATATGCCTTTCATGCTTTACCAAAAGTAAAAGTTAATTCCTACGGTCTTGTTGGGCATGGAATTTGGACCGCATCTAATTGGTTGGCTGCTATATATCTTAATTAACGTACAAACACCTGCCTATTGTGTCTTGGTTCATCTCTCTTTGATTTGTAGTCAAGAATGTGAGGTTTTGCATGATTGAGATTGTGACTACCAACTATAGTAAACATGCTTTTATTTAATTTAAATATCCTTTTTATACTTTGCAAATGGCACCAAATGCTTCGTTTATGAATCGAAGTGCTTTATTTCATAGAAGAAAACAAAGAACGAAAGTTATGAGATCGTGTGGTTACTTTTTTGAGTTGTATTCTACTATATACTATTATTTACGTACGGATTGAAATTTCGCAAGAGTTTCAATCAATTATAGTATGTATGTTTGACCTCTCCGTGCAGCCTTAACTTAAGCAATAAGTTTTATATTATGAATTAAATTAAATTATATACCATGCTTGTCGACATACGCAATCGATCTTAAATATAAGACTATAGTCACGTCAAATAAAAATAACAAAGGAATGTGACAAACTTTCCTAAAAAAAAAAAGGAATGTGACAAACTACAAGTGGTGATGGATGCATGTAAACTCATATTGCCAAGCATGATATGATATATAATTTAAAATTTCTCACTTTCTAGCCAATATATATTGGAAAAGAGTTGATGCAATTTTGATTTTATTTTACAAGAAAGAGCAGGAGCACTTATGAATTTAAAATATTAATTTTCTTTTGGAATTTTTTAGAGAATGAAACTCCATCGTCACTGGACTTATTAAATATTGATAGTCAAATTAATAGCTAGAATAAGATCATCCACAATGATGAAGTCTTAACCATTTAAGACTCGGTATCTATTAGGTACCCACATTGTGGGAAATTTTTTTGGGGGTCTCTTAGACCCAGGGTCTCACTTAAGACCCTCATTTTTAAGTGAACCCCACACCACTTTTTAATAAAATAATCATTGTTGAATTATTTTTGTTGCTTTTGTTGAAATGTAAATTATAAAGAATTATTTGTAGGTCTCATTTAGACATTTTGTTAGAGGGTCTCTATTGAAGTGGTTAAATACCTATTAAGTATTATTGTTAAAAAATTATAAAAAAGTGATGTGTCAATGTGAGACCCGTTTAAGACATTAAGATTGAGAGTCTCCATTACGAATGCTCTAAACAATCGTTGAATTCAGAAATAGAAACAAAGTCGTCATCATTGCCTTAATAAAATAAAATGAATTAGTGGTGATTAAACTATATCAACATCTATATTGAGTAGTGTTGTACCATTAATCGATCCATGGGGCAATTGGATATCAGTTTAGTGGGTGCGTAATTTCATTATAAATGATTTTTACGCTGACGTCGAGTTGAATTGAAGCTCACTACTATCTTGCCATTTCATATTGTGATTTTTAAAAATTATTGGCTGCTTATACAAATACAATCAAAGATCCTTTGCTTCACGGCCGAAATAGGTTTTGTGGTGGGTAATCTCCACTATCAATGTGTCATTCTTCTTTTATATCAAGTAGACTTGTGATTGATGAAGTATGTTTGGTTTTGATATGTTGCTGTCGACTAAATCGATTTTATCTCTGAAATTTATTCTACAAGTTATGATTTGTAGTTTTTGATTTTAGAATTGATTTTCAAACGTAAATTTATAGTAGGACTCGTTATTACATGAATGTATCAAAACACAAATCATTTTTGTCAGAACTACTCTTAACCAAAATCAATTTTAGAGAATCAATTTTATCAAAATCAATTCTCTTCACAATACAATCAAACACTGACAAACTTGTTGATGTCAAAAAATGAGAAAAAATAAGGGCTTGTTCCTCACGCACGTTAGAATTTTGAGAATTATGTGTTTGAATTGAAGGAAGAAAAGAAAAAAAAATAGAAGTCCTGACTGGTGAATTATTTACTTTTATAACTTATTTCCTTTTTTTAATATTTTTGTCTCCTTTACACTGTTAAATTAATTCTTGTGATTGATCTTTATGCTTTATAGGGTTTTTTTCTTCTAAGAAAATATTCAATCTATTTATTTTAAGAAAATATAAAAAACAAAATTAAATAGATTTTTTTTAGGGTTTTGAAATGTACCCTTTAGGATGTGTCAGTTGAGAAGAGGTTCTCATTTCACAGATTAGGTGATAAACGGTCCATATTGCTTTGCAGCAAAACCCCATGACATCATCATAGGGTTCATAATAATTAGTGGTAGGCTACTTTCGTAATTTAAATCAAGCAACAAAATTTCTTCTGACATATTTTAACTTCATGTGCCGCCCAATTTAATTTCATTTTTCCTAAAATAATAAAAATAATAATAATTGCACGTACGTGTGCATAATACATTCTAAAATTCTATTTATACCCTTGAAGCTCCTAACCTCACTCCCTTTTCCCACTTTCTCTATTCTCGCTACTGTATAAGTTTTCTCTCTTCTCCGGCGATGGCAACAACGGAATCTGATCTTGATGAGTTTTTGAATCTCGATTACGAGTTTCGGTATCCAACTCTTGCCGATACGGAGGCATTCATGACCGGAGTTTGCTCCGCCGCTTTCCAAACTCTTCTACCGGTAAACCTTTCTCTCTTTCTCAGTGATCAATTTTTGTTTATCAATTCTGAAACTAAAATTAATGTTTTGCCATGTCTGATGACGTGGAATCCTACCATGCAGTTTGTGTGAGGATCGCTCAACGCTTACTTAACCGGAAATAACAAGAACAAACTTTACAACTACTATATATGTCTTAAAATAAAATAAAAGTGACGATTTTTCCTATAAATTTAACTCAATTTGTTTAGTTGGATAATAAAATGAGTTAATTGTTTAGTTGAATAATAAAATGAGTTAATTGTTTTTGAAATGATTTATACTTGTTACGTTCCAAGTTATAAGTAAATATTTGTCAAAAAAACATGATGTATTTGATACAAATTTTAAATCAAATACATCAGTTTTTTTAGCTCGTTTTTTCTGAGAATTTTGGGATTGAAATATATGAGAGAAAGGGAGGTATTGGAAACTTTGGTTAATATGTTATGGGATCAAAAAAATTGTTTGTGGACATATTGGGGAGTTAAGAAGAGAGGAAGTGAAAAAGGTCCTCATGTTGAATGAAAGACCTAAAGTAGGGATGTGGGTTGCTTCCTTATGAAGAATTTTTATGAGCAAAAGACTTGGTGATGTGTAGACTGCTTTTTATTTGTGAGTAAACTGGTGTGAATGCATGACTTTGGGGTGTGGGCCTTTTTTTAATGTTGTTTTTGCTGTCTTGCTCTCTTTTGGAGTTGGACCCAATGTCTTCAATTCATAGTACAGTTCCAGCACCAAGAATCTTGTCTTGATTTTCTTAATAAAGATTAGCATAATATTAGTGGCGGGAATCGAATCCTACACAATAATATTATTCTTTGCATTCGGGTTACTTTAAATTCACGCAGCCGGTAGATTGGCGGAACTTAGAATTATAATTAGAAGACCAGTACTAATTTCAAGCTCGTATTAAAAAAATGTATATGTATATTTTGTGAAATATTCGATTTAGTGAATCATTTTTCAAGCTTATAGTCGTACAAATATCCCCTCAAATATAAAAGAGTCTGCTACACCCGACTGAACTTGCACATGACTCTTCAAATGAATAAAGGAAAATATCGACGTTTATATCTCTGGTCAGTGTAGAAGAGATACCAATCAATTTATAAGTTTTAGAACTTAGAACATTGTGAACATAAGTTACATTTGAAGAATTGTGTGTAATTTAGTCAACATGATGTGAGACCAATAAAAATTATCCACGAGAGAATAGTTATATAAGATATTTTACATTTCTTAAAAAAATTAACATATTTTACATATATAATATAACAATTTGTATGAGGGGGAGAGATAGAGGAGGGAGTGTGTCTAGCATTTTTAAGAAATTTTCAAAATGTCAAAACATTGTTCTTATTACTTTTGAAAACGCATTCTTATCACAATTATTTGTTATGCAAATCTTTCATCTTCAATTTAATAAAAAGATTAAAAATCTTTCATCTTCAACATAAAAATAAACATAAATTTTATCAAATGAAATAAGAAAGGGTCATGCTAATATATGCCCTTAAGACACAAGTTAATTAGTCAAAAATTATTTTGTTATAATTAATGTATTTGAATTTAACATGTGCCCTTAGCATTTTCCAATAAAAAAAGCACTCAAGATGTAAACCGGTCGTATTTTTCTTATAAAGTAAACGGGTCTTAGTTATTGTCATGCAGAAAGAAGTACACTTATAAGCTGTAACCGACAATTTATTGTCTTAATGTTTACTAGGTTTATCATTTTTTTTGGTAGAACTATCTTCATCATCTTTTGTTATTAATATAATTAATCTCGTTAGGAAAAAAAAAAAAAAGAGTTTGATTTTGATATATTGTTAATAGAGAAAGTTTTTCATGGTCGGTAAATCACAATAGACTACTATTATATATGTGCCTTTATAAGAAATTATAATTAAAGTCAAATCCCCTAAAAAAAATAAAGTCAAATATTTTTAATAATTTAACGATTACACATAATTGATTGACAGTGTAACACTGATAATCTTATCGAATGAGTGCTTCAAGATTAGGCGGAAAGGAAAAAAAAAACTAATAGTAGGGTATCGAAGTTAATATAAATGTAAAGGCCAAGACCTCAAAACTTGAGTAAAAATCTTCTTCATCTATCAAATAAAATTGAGAGCTCTATTACTAAAGTTTTTGTGTAAAAATAGACTTTTTTTGACAGATGTAAAAATAGATTTATTTTGTACTAGTTGAATTTTTATACGCTCAAAGTATTAATAACAAAACTTTCTATTTTTTTTAAGAATTGAAGAGGATTTATATTTTAAAAATTTGAGACAATTTCTCAATTGGTCCCCCATAATGCAGGAGGTTTACAAAAAAAACACGCTATCAGTAGTGTATTTTACTGCAAATTTGAGCAATATAGAGAAAGATTGTAAGACTGTCTAAACATTTTTTTTTCCAAATTGTCTAAACTTGTTCCATCTCAACTTGAAAAATGTATATGGAACCTACCATCCTTTGAAATATACTAGTACATGGTTGCACCAACAAAAAAAATACTATATGGTTGGTCAAAAACAGTTGAGCACATCATTTATGTGGAGGCATAAAAATACATATCATTTAATTATTTGCTTTAGTCACAAAAAATTATTTAATTATTTGCTCTTTCTTAAGTATGTCCATGTGACTATATAGTGATCAAGTTAAATTATTTTAGAATATGATTAAAATGTTGTAAAGCTTTTCATGATTGAATTGCAGGACGTGGTGAGTTCATTTTCAACTTGTGGTGGACTAACAGACTCCCAAAACTTTACTCCCAAACATTCCACCATCACTGCTACTATTGATTCTCAGTCATCTCTTTATGGCACTGGTATGTATATGGTTATCTCAACATTCATTCATCATGTCATGCTATTATTAGCTCTTAAAGTTTAGTACATCTCAAGATTCATTCACATCATATATGTAGTTTGACATTTTGGATTGAATTGCATATGGTTCAGTTGGAAGTCCAGTTTCAGCTAGAGAGAATAATATCAAAGGGACATCAAGTGGTTCATCTGATCCATCCGATGAGGATAACGAATCAGGTCCTTGTGGACAAATTACAAATTCAGATGATTTGAAACGCCTTAGAAGGTATTTCTGTCAAATTAAATACAATATTTCTTATTATGTATGTGGTTTTCAAATGATTCATGACATGGTTTCAGGAGGGTTTCTAATTGTTTGTCAGCCAAGAAGTCAAGGTGGAGAAAACAAGCGCATTTGTCTGAACTTGAGTCTCAGGTAACTAATCAATGTTTTGGAAGTCATTAATTTAGTTTCTGAACAATTTGATATCTCATGCAGGATTTTGAAAGTTAGTTAATTCCGAGACCAAATTCTAGGAAGCTAGTCATTTCATTTGTTGATTAAATTTGTTTGTTTTTCAAATTGAAGCATAATCTTTTGTGAGATGTATAAATGCTAAACATGATAAGTAGTAATCACTTTCTTCCTATTTGAATTTTATGTCTCAGGTTGAAAAACTGAAACTGGAAAAGGCAACACTATACAAACAGTTTAGGGATACTAGTCAACAATTTCATGAGGCTGATACAAATAACCGAGTGCTAAAATCAGATGTAGAAGCTTTGAGAGCTAAGGTATACAGAGAGCTTATTATATAATTATGCATACAAAAATAAATATCAATGACTGAAGAAATTAATTTACATATGCTATCATAATAGGTGAAGTTAGCTGAGGATATGGTCACTAGAAGCTCTTTCACCACATCACTAAACAATCAGTTTCTTCATAATCAATGTCAAATGAGCACACCACCACAACTCAACATGACTACTAATATTCACCGCATGCCACATGTTTCGCCAACCATCAATTTCCAGCAGGGAAATAGTGCCTCATACGGTGGTGTGGCGATTGGCGTGCACAATTCAAATCTTGCTGGGTTTGGAAACTTGGACATGACTTACAATGATGTCGTCGACAATGGGGTCCTAAGCAATGCTATGAGTTGTGTAACTATTTGGCCTTAAGGGTTTCACTTGATCACTGCATCAAATTTTATATTATGTCGTATCTTGTGTATTTCATTAGTAGATTAAGTTATTATATTACTTAGGTTCCTCTTTTATTATTATGCTCATTAATATAGTGTGTGCTCATGTTGAACGTTTTGTATAAAAAAGGACTTGTTGATTACTCTCTGTATTTCTCATATATAGTAATTCACTGTGAGAAAATTAACCTCTCACTTTGTCATATCATTCAATACAGTGCCATGAAAGATTATGTGTGGCTAATATTTCCCTTTTAAAATTAGAGTTGATAACAGCAATACCATCTATGTTTAATTACAATTATTATTAATTAATATTGTTTTAGGTCCAGTTGCACCCATTCAGTGAATTCATGTGCCAAACACCTGGCAGGAATCATGAGGCAAAGTTTCACCAAATTTGTTCAGATCTTTTCCTTGTTACAGAACCCCATTATCGTTTTGTTTTATATTTTCGCTTATATGCTGCTAAATTTCCAAAACAATGCTATGATGCTGTTTGCGATATGATAATCTTACAGATAACATGCTTAAATTTTCTGCACATTTACAAGCTTTCAGGTCAATGAATAAATATTCATATGTTACTGCTTTTTGTACCAAATTAATCAAGAAATGCAGGAACAAACAATGTTATGTGTTATAGTAAAACAGAACTAAATAAAATGTGTGAATCATAAAAGGTAGAAGTCATGCATGACAAAAATCAAATGATTGAACTTAAGTGATTAACAAGTTCCAGTTAAGATCAAATCATCAATCAGGGTGCTAAATTTGATTCTTAACTAAAATAATTATTGATCATATTTTACTTACCTCCCCCGACCACTCTAGGTTACTACGAATTTTTCCTTGGAACCAGATTGTTAAAAGCAAAAATTCATGCATGACATATATACTAGATGGGGTTTGTCTGCAATATTGCAATCAAGATTGATGTAAACAGATGATGGAAAAAAAAGCTTCATATTTCATTTTCATCATAGAATAATACTGTGAAAACTGATGAATCAAACCAATTTAATTTAACTTAATTTAATATAGTTTACAGTTGAGAGATCAATAATTATTATTACAATATCCTAAAATCAAGGAATGAACAAACTGGTAAAGTACTATCCCATCATCAATTCAAACTCACCAAAATCAACTTTTCCATCAAAGTTCAAATCAACAACCTTAACCATCCTTTCAATTGTATTCATATCCCAACCTTTATCCAAACCCAAGCAATCAAGCACTCTCTTCAACTCCATTGCATCTATATATCCATCACCATCCTCATCAAATATTTTGAAAGCTTCAAGCAATAACTCACTTCTCTTTGACATATCTTCCAATTCACCAAGCACCTCTTCAACAACCACTTCTTCTTCATCTTCATCTTGGAAGGCTTTGTTCTCCTTTTGATCAGAACCATAGATCAAACCAAGCTTCTCCACCACTTGCCTAGCATTTTCCTTCTTGATTCTTCCATTTTTTTCCATTCCAAATACAGTAACAAGAGCTCGAATCATCCTTTCGTCGAGCTTGAGCATATTCTGTTGATGATTTTGATCAAGGTGATCATGATGAGGCATTGAGTTTCCTGGTGAGTTTTTGAATGCTTGTAAAAATTCAACTACAAATTTGGAAAATGTTTCTGTTATACCCATTTGAACCTTAATAGACCAAAAGCACTATGATATAACTCTTGAATACTACTTTGTTCTTGAAAATAAGTGAGTAATAGAAAGCACAGTGGAAGATTTTGTTTCGATGCTCAAACTAGTGTGACACTTCTTTTATAGTTGGATCATTTGTATTATGCCCTTGTTTCAAATGTAAATCTCTCAAGTGCCACTGTATGGTACAATTCTCAATTAATAATGTTAATAATTGTATGCAATTTTATATTTGCATTATAGAGTTCCAAGGCAGCTGGCACATCAATTGAATGTGTTAAGTGCGTGATACATTCATTAGTGTGTACAGTATTAGATTAGATGTATTATGAATTTTGGTTTACTATATTGTATCCAAGGCATGGAAAATTGATAATATGACTGAGAACACTAATCACTAGTACTAAAGATAGGACATAATTACATTTGTACTATAAATATTAATGTTATATTGAAAGAATAAATTATACTACTTGAAGGAACAAATATCATATGCCCGTTGCGATCCTCATGTTCCCCATCCACATGACACTTTTCCATTACCTTCTTCATAAGTTCCCCTTTTGTAGAATTGGGTTTGACAATTTAATCAAGCCAGATATAAGGATCATAAATTCATAATTTAACTTTATATCAATTACTATAGCTATTTGAAGGAGACAGACGAAACACTCCCATTTGGTTCTACCTCATGCGTTGTTTTGGGTCAAAGAGGTAGGACTGAGTAATGTGGATTTTGAGGTTGTCGCTAAAATGGTGGTGGCTTCAAAGTTTAAAAGCAAAGGGGACGACGTCACGAGGTTTGGAGCTATTATTCGCAACTGCAGATGTATATATGGTTCTTTTTTCACAAACTCTTGTGTTGAATTTACTATAAGACAAATCAATAAAGTTACTCATTTTTTAGCTAGAACGGCCACATCTTATGTTAACCTCTACATTTTTACTAATGTATCCACTTGTATTCATACTATTATCATCATTAATTAAATGAACTAAGTTATTTAAAAAAAAAACTCTGGCTAGATGTAAAAAAGTATTACTCCAATGCAAGTGACAGATGAAATAAATCAAATAATGCTCCAAATGGGTGTACTCCTTGGTACACTTCCTTTTATTATCTTATCTCATTTTATTGTAATAATGCTCCAAATATAAATCACAAATGAAATTATTTATAGCTTATGCTGTAGATTGAATCAGGATTTGTGATACAGGCATTTTTTAAATCATGGATAGGCAGAAAAACGCGTTTAGTTGCTGTGCCAACAAATATTTAAGCTTATTTTTGGATCATTTTGTTGGCCTTTCTTCCGGCAATAATTGTTGTTCATGTCACGTGCACTATTTTTAATTCATTGACAGATGTAGACTAGTATTGTGAATTTTTAGAGTTGGAAATACGATCCATACAAGGAGGAGAATGGTGCGAGATTCAATCCCCTAACTAAAGATATACAGAGAATGGGAGGGGTGGGTGTGTGGGGTGGGAGGAATGAAGAGAGTGGTAGAAACAGTGCATTATATATGCAATCAAAATAATTAAAAGAAAGCAAATAGAAGTGCTTAGAATAATAGAGTACTATCATACGAAGGATATCGGTCTAAAATGAAACTTTTTTCTTCAAACATATTTTGTTCCACAATTAGAGATGTACAAAATCAGATACTTAAGTCAATTTTTTTAACCCTTAACTTTTAAAATTGTAATTTTGGTCTACTAAAAAAACAACAATTTTGTCCTCTATCTTTACAAAATGTTGCAAAACTATTGAGAAAACGTTATGTGTTCAAAAATAGAGGCAGAATTGCAACTTTTTGTAAAAATAAGGCCAAAACAGCATATTTCTCTAAAAATAGAGGGTCAAAAGAATATATTTTTCTAAAAATAGAGAGCAAAATTGTTAGGGTCCACTCATCACATCTTACGGTAGATGTACAATATTAAAGTGTCCATTCATCACATCTTACAGTAGAGATGAACGACTCATTAGTTAGGGTTCATAAATTTGAATTATTGCTCCTGAATAAGATATTTATGCAAAAAATATATACTATGTTTTTTAGGTTTTTGAACACGGGAGTTTAAAATAGAGAGTAGGAGGTCAAGGGAGAGAGAAAATACAATCTAAAAAATGGTCAAATTTAAAGGACTGCAAAATTAATTTTACCTATTTTGTTTTTTCAACCTAAATTGAGAGATAAGGAAATAGAGAAATTAAAATGATAGAAAGAAAGATAGATAAGATATGAGATATTTGCTGAAAATGGATCTGAATGTTAACATTGAGCTAACCTTCACCCCAATAGAATGGGGAAACTAGCAGAAGCATATTTTGTCTGCCATCCCTCAGGGCAAATATGTGTTCATCACAAGCTTTACTGGGACTGGTAAAACCATATTGCTTGAGGAAAAAGAGTGTGATTCCATTTGGGGTGTCTAAATATTATTACCCTAAAAAATTACTTTAAGCACAACACTCATTTTTTATACTTGAGAAAGAAACTCGTAATTCACCAACACAAACCCTTCTACATTCTTTAAGCTCCAACAAACTTGTTAATCTCTAAACTCACTATGAAGACACACCTTCCACCAATAATAGTTCGGTCAGGTTCTTCTCATGGTTCTTTCTCCAAGTCACATCGTTCTCACCATGCTAATTCCCTTTGCTGTTCTCGTATTTTTTTTTTTTTACTATTTCCATGCTAGCTAGTTCTTCTTCTCATCAACATCAACCTCATTCACCTCTTACCCCTTCAAAATGTCAACATTGAATATAAATGGCGATAACAATCAAATAAATCAATACAACTACAAAGTTAATTATAACATGCATCCTCCACAAATAGAAGACAATGATAAAAATATAATTTATCATTTCTAAATTGCATCATACACTCATTTTTGTTTTAAAATTGATAGTCGCACACTTATTATTTATTCTACAGGTTAACGGGAGTTGAATTGATGGATTCTTATATTCTTATAGATGTATAGTTAATGATTTGTTATATCATAAGGGTATTTGTATTTCTAGATTGTCATAAGAGTTGTCACAAAATAGATGTCGGTATATCATAATAACTCTAAATTTATATAGTTTAAACACATTTACAAATGGAAAAATATAGAAATAAAATAATCAAATTTTTTATAGTTACTATTGAAAATATTGATTAATATATACTGATTTTTCTTAATAAAGATTAGTATATACTTTTGTGTGTGCTAATCCACTCGTGTTGGTCTGGTAGTATTAACTTAAGATTTGGAAGTGCACTTCTCCTAAAGTTTTAACGTATGATTTTAGTGTCAATTTGAGCGAGCTAAAATAACTTATTAAAAAAGAAGGAAAATGTTAACGAGTGTTCTGACGAGTGTCCTGAACACTCTTTAACATCCAAAGTTGTAAGATTTTATGAAAGTTTGTGCATTTATTGCATTAAAAATTGAAGTCATTAATTTTTTTAAAGAATAGTAGTAATTTTTTTAGGGTGCTACTATTTCAAGCGAGAAACTTACGATGAAAGTATCACGAAGTCTTGGTAACCGTTAGATTAGGTGCTTACTAGAATACATGAGTTGATGAAAATACAAAAGCTGTGTGGCAGTATAATTACTTACGCTATCATGAATATTTCATGATCTTTATATTCACGAGATTTAACATTATCCAAAGAGTGTCTCAAAGGAACACGTCAACAACGTACTTAAAAAAACTTTTGTGAGTGTGTTCAAGAGAGTTGGATTTGTAACCAGGACCTCAAAAAAATGGACAATGCCAACATCTAGAGGGCTTACTAAGGATATCCATGTCTTGATAGAGTACAATGTAAATTATCATTCAACTCAACTACTTTTGGTCCTTGCCGTTGCATTTTCAAACCTTCCTTGACGGTAGTGATGGGCTATCACCACCTACCTACCTGCCCAAACCACATCTCTCATTACTACTGATAAAAATACTTATCATATTTTAGAAGTCAAATGCTTATTTCCAAAGGGTGATGATATATTTGAATATATTTAACATAGTAGCTTTTTTGACTCGGAATATTTCACAATTCACATGCGCTACTAGAAACATTTGAAAAACATTTGTATAGTAAGTTATTTTTGGTGAGTGTACAAGTTGTTGAATATTGAATATTGACGGTGAATAAAACTATCTTTCATCATCAATATCATCACCAAGATGTTATTACATAGGCCTCGCTTGCCACATGTTTAGATCTCACTTTATTTTTTAAGATTATTCTATATTATTATTATATTTATGATTTTGATTTTATTATTATATCAGATTAGATTAGATTCTCTCTCCCTCAGCCACGACCCTCTTTCTCTTTCTACAAAATTGAATCAACCAACATCCACCACCTTTTACAAAATTAATAATAATTTAGTAACACATCTTTTTCATCGAAATTTTTAGTCACACATCTAAAAACTCAAAACATTGAAAAAGAAGAAGAAAAAAAAAAAAGTGAAACCCAAACCCTTTGGTTTTTGAGTATTGTAATGGTGTAATAAATAAATATCAGAATAACAGTTAACTTGTGTTTTCTTCTTCTTCTCTTTTCTGAACGAAGCTTTGTTGGCGGTGTTGATGGCGCCTCCGAAGCTTTTCGTCTTCGCTATTTCCGTTGCCCTAATTTTCTCCTTCGTTACTTCCGAAGCCGATGTTTCCATCCAAGATTCTGATTCCTCTGCTCTTAAGATCCAATTAGATCAACTCAATTCTAAGATCCAATTTCTCGGTATCAATCCAAAATCTCTATTTTATCATTGTATTTCGATTCATCCACTTTCAATTTTAGTTGTTAGTTAATTACACTGTTTGCTCGATTAAACTAACTTTCGATGTGATTCAGTTGTTTATGTTTTCAATTAGTTTAAATTACTCAGCAAATTTTTGTTGCTAGTAATTTACAAATTTAGGAACTTTTATATTTTATATATTATATAAACTTTTATATTTGTGAATTGTGATTTTTGTGGTTAATACATGTTATTGTACTTAATTTTGTTTTGAAGAGTCTCAAATCAGTGAGAAAACACAAGAATTGAAGAAAAAGGATCAAGTAATAGCAGAAAAAGAAAAACTTTTCCAAGATAAATTGAGCAGCATTCAGTCCTTGCAGAATGAGGTTGCTTCTCTTCAGGTGAGATCACTTTTGACCAGACCCTGTGCCAAATTTTTCTCTTTAGGGATTTTTCATACATAAGGAATCAAATAGTTATATTATATTTGAAGCATTTTTGAATCACTTAATTGATGGGATCATATACTCACCACTTGGTGTTATTTGCTTAAACCCTTCAAAATTCTTTTTTTTTTTTTCCTCAGAAAAAAGGGTCATTGGATGCTGAGGAGCAGGTTGGAAAGGCTCATGCACGGGCCGGTGAACTACAGAATCAGGTCATGTATGAATGAGATAATTGATATATTATGCAATGATTGTTATTCTTTGTGCATAGTCTGAAATTATTAATGCAGGTTGACAAGCTTAAAAGCGAACTCGAAGCACAAAACAGTGAGAAAGTGAACTGGGAATCTCGGGTAGCCAAGTTAGAGAAAAAGATCCATGATTTGAACTCAAAACTAGAGGATGTAAGTTGTCCACTTGGCTAGATTGTTCAATTCTGTTTTGAAGTAAATCTGAGTTTTATGACTAGTTCCTATTGTTCTTTGTGTGTGTGTGTGTATTATTGCAAAAGAAGTTTTGCAGTCATGGAACTTAATTTACTCTTTTGAAAAATACTTATACTTAGTTTATTTATATTTCACTTTTTATTTCTCGTCTTTTTGCAAAATGAGATGTTTATTAAGTAAACCTTGCCATGCTCAATGCTCGTAACTGGAAGGGCATCGTCCTCTTTGCTTTTTATTAACGTGTCTTCTTTTCTTTTCCCCTCTTGTCTTGGTGGTTTCTGCTGAAAGTTGCTGGATTATAAACACATTCTGATTGTGATCAGCATGCTCAGAAGTTACCTCTGCTAACTTTTTTTATCTGTATAATTCAGTCCACCTTTACTACACTCCCACCGCTACCACTTCCTAAGGTTATTCACATTGCCTATTTTGGGTCATTGCTGTTCTCAAAATCATCGTCGCTAGCCAAATGTGCAGTTGTCATGATTCATGGCAGCTATGGGCCTAACCACTTAATGAAAAAAAAATTAAGATATTATTATTTATATTTCAAAAATATTCATCTATAACCCTCTAATGATGTCAGTTTATTATCAAAACATAATCTTTTTGAGGATGATTTGACTTGAGTAGTGTATTCTCCACAGGTTCAAAAGATAAATGAGGAACAAAAGAAACAAATCCGCAAAACTGAACGTGCTCTTAAAGTTGCCGAGGTATGTGAGACTGTGAGTGCATACATTTTCTTGCCAATGTTGTGTAGGATGGTGGTGATTTTGATGAAAGTTTTTGTTTTTCTATTGATATTCTTATTCAGGAAGAAATGTTGAAGGCAAAGCTAGAGGCAACTACCAAAGCAAAAGAGCTGAGCGAGGTAATAATTTATTAATTGAGCCCCTAAACTATGTGATCTTTTTAAACATTGTTAGCCACCAGAAAACCTTAAAAGTAACCCATGATTATTAGCAACAGTGTGGCTTCAATTTAAAACTGAAAAGAATTGTTTAATTCATGCCGTTTTCTTGTATATAGATGAATGAAGGAAAGCTTGCACAAATATAAATAGTTCTCCTAGTAAAAAAATTCCTTATATTATGTGATATTAGTAATTGGTTCTATTCCTGATTTCAAATTTTACTATAAAAATAAACTACCAGACAAGGTATATTGTGGATTTCAAATTTTATTAATTGATGCTTACTGGTGTTAATGATCAGACTCATGGTGCTTGGCTTCCTCCTTGGCTTGCTGTACACTATATTCGTAGTAAGGTGAGTTTATGTTGTATGCTCTGTGACGTTTGTTAGAACAGCCTTATTCACATCATCTAATAATTTTATTTTCTTTTTTGTTAGTCCGTGGTTGAGAGTCATTGGAATGAACATGGGAAGCCTCTGTTGGAAGTGATATCTCAAAAGGTACTATATGATATTTATTTTGGCTGTCAGTCTTATGTTTTCTTCTGCTACTTCAATACATTATAGATGCAGGTTTAATTCTTCTTCTTCAGCACACACAAGTCCTATTGATTTCTGTATTTTGACGCTTTTCCTATGCATTCTAGGCCCTAGAGAAAAAGGCACAAGCTGGAAAGTGGGCTGAACCTCACGTGGAAACAATTAAAACCGTAAGTCTATCATTTATATCTTTCATTCTTTTGATCTTTAGGTTACTGCAATTACTGTGCCCTGTGGTTAGATGGTGGATTTGCTTTATCCACAATTTGTTTGTTTTACCCTCGTTGACCATTTAGGAGTTTCAACATTGGCAGAAAGCTCCTAGTTTGTTAAATACTCGGGCAAATTAGGTTATATCATTTCTCACTCTTCCTTTTTTTCAACTGAAGAAATGGGTTCCAGCTGTGAAAGAACAGTGGTCTGTGGTGAAAACAAAGGCTGAACCTCATGTGCAAGTACTGACTTCGAAGACTGTTGAAGTTTACAAGTCCTCAAAGGACGCACTTGCTCCCCACTTGAACAAGGCAAAAGAATGTGTAGATCCTTATTATCAGGTATTAGTTTCTTCATTGAACTGTATGGTTTGTTTGGTTATGTTTGTCTTGAGGTATTCTCAACTGGTTGACAGGAAGCTCGAAAGTTTAGCAAGCCATACATTGATCAGGTCGCTACTGCGGCTAAACCTCATGTTGAGAATGTACAAGTGGTTCTGAAGCCCTACACAAAGAAGGTTGTTCTTGCT
>Ga0099826_10000855_pt1 | contig 16512 bp, 10 predicted proteins | sample Mtrugardesep15_FD_76830 | JGI IMG/M metagenome (GOLD analysis project Ga0099826, IMG submission 76830) | Root nodule microbial communities of legume samples collected from California, USA - M. trunc garden sep15 | ecosystem: Host-associated > Plants > Roots > Nodule | place: USA: California... | reverse complement strand
TGTTTTCGCTGCAGGAAATTTATAGCAACTTGGCCCTCCTTTGCTGCATAAAAACACTCCATTCGAGCCTAAGGTCACTAGGACCACCTTAATGCCTTTTCCTAATAAAACCAACACTGCTGGTTTCAGTATTTGAAACAAAGATCCTGTTGATAGGTTATCTTTTTTATGGTTTTCTTTAAGTGGACGGAACTCATTGCTGCCAGATAAAGCATTTGCCATCGCAATAAGTTCATCTTCATTTGGAGAAGCAAAAGTTACCTAAACAAAGTATGCACACATGTCATAGAAAACAACTTTGATACAACATATGAATTTTATAAACAAGAAGAACATCCAATTTTCTAAATTTAAACAAGTGTGATGTGTACAGTGTAAAACATCTAAAGTGATAGATATTGATGACATCGTTAAAAAATAATGAATATCAGGAATAAGACTACACTGGGAAAGTTTATGACACCACAACAACTGTTTACAAGTATTTCAGACTACTACCTCTGCCCCTTACTATAATTCATTTTGCAATTTTCACATAAATTAAGAAAAATAGTATGTGGTTAATTTAATGTATCTTTTGCATATAGATGTTACTAAAATACACTCTTTTGTACATAGGTTTGTCCAACTCCAATCTCATCTCCCAAAACATATAGTAGTATTAAATATGAGCATATTTGTAAAAAATAATAAATGTATCTAGTAATTTGAAACGAGACTTATGTTGAGGGAAAACAAAAAACAAAGGAGGTTGTGGATCTTCTACAAAGAGTTCCAACAGTCATGCATAGCAATGGTGTGTCTCCTAGTTCTATGGATGTAGTTTTTAAGAGGATTGGTTTTGCCATCCAGAAAGGGTTAGCGGCGGCAGCGCAGCTTGTTGCCCGCCTGCCTTTCATTCCTGTGTAAATACTCATTTTGTTCAGAAAGAGACTGATATATGCTAAAGGAAAAGGTGGCTTATATTTAGATAGATAGAGATAGAGATAGAGATAGAGATAGAGATAGATAGAGAGAGAGAGAGAGAGAGAGAGAGAGAGAGAGAGAGAGAGTATTGTATTCCTACATTCTCGAACACCTTTGACCAAACGATAGATATATCTAAGAAAGAATATAATGTTTGTATGAAGCATGACACTCACATACTTGGCAACAGAGCTGATTCTTTGGGATTTAGTAACCGACACCGGCTCAAACCAGACAGGGCACCCTGTGTCAGCCGCCACTGAAAACAAAGACATGTATGCAACCAAATGAAATAGCATTTGTAGTTGGTTTATAATGCAGTAGAGACAGAGGATGAGGGAAATAAAAGAGTAAATGCAATTTACTTTTACAAGAAGCTTCAAGGGAAGGACCACTCAGATTTGCATCGACCATCAACACTGGAGCAGAAAGTAAAGTGCTCTTGAAGCGTAAAATCCAGTCAGGTGTCAAATATTTTTCCTGTAACAATATGATTGAATAAGATTTTTTATTTTTTTATGTACTTCAGTCTTTTATAATAGCTATGATCATATACATATGTAAGTTTGTGAATCATATCTTTTAGCTTGTTTAAGTTTGGAGATCACTTGATAGTTTAGTGCTTGAATGATTAACTTACAAGAGCTTCCACGCTTGCAACACCAGCAGCTACCTCGCCATTAACATCAAATATATTGCATACGACTGGAGTCTCAATATCTTTATTCTTCAAAATACCTACATCAAATTCAATAATCTACAACGAGTCATTATCTTGAATAGTTAAAACTTATCCAAAATCTATACAAAGATGAGCCGCAAAGAAATAAGAGCTTACCTTCTGTTGATAGGCCAGCGGTTTTCCAATGTTCCAACAGTAGATTTCCTAGAGTGAAAAAAATAGAGAGAAAATTAGTGCAGAATTTGTAAGTTGCTTCCGAATATTTATCTGTCACATGTCTTTCTGGTCAAATTGTCTTCTGATAACACATATCTTGGTAGGAATCAACCATTGAAGCTTCTTAACTTATTTGCATTACAAGTATATCATTTCAACAACCTTAAAAGGATATGGTATTTTAAAACACTGTAAACCTGAGTTAAGATATGCTGGTATATGTTGGTTTCTCAATGATCATTTTGCATTTCTATGTGCTAATCAAAACGATTACCGTATTATTTCAGAGTATGATGCTTTCAGTCACCCAGGTATCATTCATATATGTATTTGACATGTTTGTTACGAGTAGAAAATCTAATATGATAATTAGGAGTCCAAGTTATTAAAGGTGTCTGAAAAGTCTGTAATGTAAGCCACTTGAGGGTCCAGTCAATCTAGAATGTTCCAGTAGTTGATCAGTGGGAATTTCTACATACTTCTAATCAGATAAATGAGATGACATGAGAAAAAAAGGTACTTCTAAAATGTTACTGCACACTTTCCTTTCATTTTCTGTTTGAAGAAAAACAGTACTAATTTTGTGCTTCAGTCTCTAAGTAATAAGTAGGATGAAAACAAAGATCCAAATTTAGATAAATGAATCAGATCAGAAATGGTCCCAGTAAGAATAACCGAAAACTTTACTGAGCTAACTGAAGATGCCATGATAGATGCTAGAAGATAAAATTTAAGATGGTTAGAAGTAATAAGAATGTTACCCACCAGCCATGTCAACGCCAAGAGCACTTATCATGTATGGCTTTGCTCCTAGCTTTGACATGCATTCTGCTACGTTCCTTGCAACACCACCTTGCACATAATAAACCTGACAATTATCCATATTAAGATAGGCAGCAACAAAAGAAAGTAGAAAAAATAACCATAATGACCGTTAACAAGATTGAGTTGGCAACATATTTCATTTAACATTGAGAACCGAGAGGCAAATCCCCGTCATCCTAACAAAACAGGAAGTACTGAGTACTAACTATTGAATCATGGTTTTGTTAGCACAGACACTTCATATTGAAGGTGTGTCTCCGACACAACACCGACACTTGTTATTATACATGATCACTTATATTTTCTCAAATTATTACAGGTGTGAGTGTCGAACTAACTAACCTTGCCGGGGGTAGTAGTTCCGGGATTTGCATGAAATGAAGGTGTGGCATGAATATCCAACACCATACCCCCAATTATCACGGCCTCTGCATCCTCATGATCCAATTGCCTACCACTTAGCATAACCTTGCAACCAAATAACAAACAATTATCAATCAAATTTAATTATCAATCAACTTGGCATAACCCAGAATGGTCAACATCAAATTGCAGATATCAAACCCAAAATTAAAAAAATAAATAAAAATAGATCAAAGTAAATGATGGTTTGTAAATGGAGTTCCTTACTTTGGAATCTGACAAAAAATGCTTTAAAAGTGGAGATATTATAACAGTGATATAGGATAGGAGAAGATGAAAAGAGTATAGGAGAGGAGAAGGGTAGAAATACTCACGGGGGTCACCAGAAAAAATCTTTAATTTTTGAGTAAAAATTTAATTTACTCATTCATGAAAAAATAAAATAAAAAAGCACTATTTAAACCAAGTCCCAGCATTTTTCATATTATAGTAAAATTAATATTTCTGTGTAAAAATAAATAAATTATATCTATGTTATTATGAATAATGCCAAAATAATAATTTATTGTATAATTCTAAATTGAACTAGAAGAAAATTGTGAAAGACCAAATCAAGTTTTTATACTATGTGAAGAGAGTACATGTCAAGATGATCAGCATGAAGAAGAATATAACTTCATCGAAAAATATTTATATGGGCACAACCACAAATAAAATGCATTTAGACATACGCATAACTTTATATGTACCAACACATGAATTATTGTCAACTCAAAGATTCAAACATGAAATCTAAGGAAGAGAAAGATGTCCTAAGCCTACACCACAATGAACGAAAATAGACGGAAAAAAAAGCAAGATGATGTGAGATACTGGCTAATGAAGTGGTGAGAAAGACGGAAAATTGATGGTAAAAACAGGGGGAAATGAAAAAATATATATACTCATCCAAGTTATTTTTTAATCCATACAAATTAAAACCATCTGTTACGTTACAATTAAGGGTTGATTAACTCTCTAACACAAACGTCTTATCCACGTCGCATCCCCTAACATAGCACCAAGAGATGAAGTTACACTAGCTCATTCAACATGGAAAAATGATATTTATACAATCATTCTATCACTAAATAGTTGTAAAAATACCATTAATCTTCAAAATGTGATCGTTTCTTCCCATTTGCAAAAAAATTGAGAGATAATAAAGCATTGTTTGGTTCTAGGGAAAGATTGCAAGTGGGAAAGAAAGTGAGTGGATGGATCCACTTTCTATAGTTTGGTACCACCGAAAAGAGAAGAGGAAAGAATCTTTTAGCTGGGACCCACAGCCAAAAACTTTCCGCAGCAATGTGGGCAGAAAGGTTGGGGAAACAACAACTTTTGTTTGAAAAGTCTAAAACACCTCTACTTTTATTGTTTTTTATTTATGTTACCATTCTTTGGTGTTTCTCTTTTTATATATGAAAGTGTATTTATGTCAATTACAAAAAATAGATCTTTCTTTCCTTCAATTTTCTAATCCACTTTCTATTAAACCAAACAACCAAAACAATCCCTTCACTTTCCACTCCCTTTCTTTCCTCATACCATCTTTCCTTTCACTATCTTTCCTCTTACTTTCTCTTGTCATCCAAACATAGCCTAAATGTCCAGCCCTGCAATTTTAGTGATTTACTCCCAAAATTTGCTAATGTTTTAAAAACAAAACATGGTGAATAAAAAATATAAATAAAAAGAAGACCATGACAACACAGGCATGCCCATCACGTGTCTGCCTGATAGCTCCTCCAAAATCCATCAAATGTAGAGAGGTACCAAATATTCCCCCCTCACCAACTTCCTTAACCCTACCACTCTTCACTCTCTCTCTCAGTTCCCTTTGTCACCAACTACAGCATTATAAAAAGGGTAATAATTTCATTCATTTAGTGTAAGTGGTGAACACATCACATCGACCGCAGACAGAGAAAAAGATGGCTTGCAGGCAGTTATGGGCATCCAGAGCCGCATCATACCTCAGGATCTCTGTCTTTCACAGAACCTTCTCTAACGGTATTCATTCTTCTCTGATCTCTTCATTTTATTATTTCATGTTCATCCAATATCTAGATTCTGGATCTTGATCCATTTTTACGTCACGTGATCCTCGCTTTTTATTTTATTGCCTTTATATACGTCTCTTGATCGGAAAGTGCACTACACCGTTCAGCGATAATAAAATTACTTTCCGATCTGTATGTGGCTCCATTCTGAATGTCGCGGCCTTTATTAGCTTAATCTGTATCCGTATACCAATTTTGGTTCCTGTCTATTCTTTCAATTTTGTTTTTTTTGGTTAACAATATGGAATATTCTTTCATTTGAATCCTTATTTTGTACCTATGTTGTTTCTTGTTACATTTTTATTATTTATGCTTTAATACTATCACTTTACATAGAAAGACTTTTTCTTAGTGCATATTTGGAAATTCAGTGGAGAATCACTTTTGAGTGTTAAGTTCGTTTTTGCTTTTAAACGTGAATTTTTCAACAAATTTAGACTGTTAGCACTTTGGGGACAATAACAATTTGTTGTTTTGTTTGGCTAAAATACATTTTAGACACACTTTTGCCAATTTCTTCTGACTGAGTTATATGTACTAATTTTACCTATAAAGCTGTTCAAACAATTTTCAATAACCCAAATTAATTTTGAGGAAACATTACTCATTGTTTTCAAAGTCAATCTCCTCCTTGAAACTAAATAAGCCCTGAATATCTCAGATAGATGAGCTCTTTAAGTTGCTTAATTTTGTTCTAGCTAATATGTTAAAACCTAAAGTAAATGATTGGATAATCCATATCATTGTTCATTTGTAAGCATTTTGGAAAAGAATTAACCAAAACTTATAATTTGTAGTATGGAATGAAAACTCAAAACATCTCCATTTTGCATATTGGGTTTTAGAATTGAAATGATGAACTTACGATTTAATATCTTATGAGTTTTGGTGATTTTCCGAGTCTCTGTCTTCTCATCTGCAGACTACTTGATAATCATAAGTGCGAAATATCCATTTGAACAAGTAGGATATTGGAGATGATTTTTTTGTTGTTGTTAATGAAACCAACATTTTGGAAGTTTGTATGTATAATGACTTCAAATTGTCAAAATACAGTTTTAAACAATCTGAAGTATGCTGATTCTCATGAATGGGTGAAAGTTGATGGAAAATCTGCAACCATTGGCATAACCGACCATGCCCAAGATCATTTGGGTGATGTTGTATACGTTGAATTGCCAGAAGTGGGAACGGCTGTGACACAAGGAGATGGTTTTGGTGCAGTTGAGAGTGTGAAGGCAACTAGTGACATCAACTCTCCTGTTTCAGGAAAAGTGATTGAAGTTAATGAAGAGCTCAGCAACTCTCCTGCTTTGGTGAGTTTTATTGCCTTATTATTCATAATGAACTTGTATGATAGAATATGTGTGCTACGTGTATGTTCATTTTCTACTTCTTTGTGCACTCTACATTTTGGATCACTAGACTTATGTAATGCTGAAGGATCGCAATGTTCATTTTTTATCTGCCATTTTTATGTTTTCCTATGTTTCTTCGTGTAGGTCAACTCAAGCCCTTATGAAAATGGATGGATAATTAAAGTTGAGATGAGTGATAGTGGCGAACTTGACAAATTGATGGATTCAGAAAAGTATACCAAGTTCTGCGAAGAAGAAGATTCCAGTCATTAATACTCTTGCCGATATCTTTCAGTACTTCCCATGGTATAGATGATGTCAATTTGGATGCTAAGAATTGCTTCTTTTTGTACTTCTGTCTGTCTTGACTGCTCTTTTCATTTTTTGCGTGAGCTTCTGATGCAGAGGGATGATATTTTCACCCTTTGCAATGGAAATATGAGATTGATAACCTGGGAAGATTTATAATAAAAAACGTTGAGTAGTTTTTATTGTTTTGAGATACTGCCAATTTCATAATATGACATTCATTTTAGTTTGATGTCCTTGTTTTCAACTAAGATGGAATAGAAGTTACTATGAATTTAATAGGTTTTCGTGCTTTACACGACATGTGATTCGCCACAAAAACTCTACTAGTTTTTTTTCTTCTTTTTGAGAAGCTTTATTAGCTTAGAATATTTCTTCATGTCCCTCTGGTAAATGAGTTGCATGATGCACCAACACGTTTTCAGCTAAGAAATATCTTATATGATCAGGTAGGTGTCTCGTTCGTTCCTTAAAATTTGGGGTTAATTCGTAGAGTGTAATGGAAAATCATGTCTGAGCCTCTGGTGGTCTGTCTCAGTCTAAACTCATCGTTAACTCCTCAGATCCAACTAAATCATTCTACATCAATTACACTCATTTTGGGATATAATGCAGAAAGATGCCAGAAAGAATTATATAGGAAACCACAAAAATAATCGCTGACTTTATAAGTCACCATTTTTTTTTTAACAAGCACTTTATAAGACGCTCTTAACTTCCCGACAAATTCAATTTGTTCATCAACTTTGTAATATGTTACTCGAATTCGTCCATCCGTTAATGTTGCTGAATGCTATTAATGGTGATGATTTGACTGTCTGTTAATCGTAGTGTTGGCAACCAAAATGCATGCTCTCAATTAAGAATATGAGCACTTCAATCTTCCATCGACTCTATAAAACGTTTCTCAAATTTATCCCTTTGTGAACGTCTGTGGACGGTGATGGTGTGTCTATTAAGTGTATTATTGAAGTCGCAGAGAAGAAAACTATTTGAAACTATAAATTAAAGAGGACAATTATGTCTTTTAATCTTACTAGTGCGACTATGTGGACCGAAGAAGATATTTGTTCTTCCCACAAACACCAATAAACAAATAGGGATTTCACCAATGACTTCATAAAAATAGAAGGCATTTCGATGGTGAGTGATCAAACTATATTATTAGAGAGTGCTCAACAAACACAAATTTCATAAACATCTTATTTTTTTCAAAAGTATCCTGAAAGAAAGAGAAAAAAACCACCATGCCAATCAAACAGGTCTAAATCAAAACGATCACCATTTCTATTTAATTTTTTTTCACAGAAATTGAATGGAAGATGAAGAGTGAACAACATTTACATTTCCACCAAATGAACAACTAGGAACAATTGTTCTTTTCACATACACAATGTTACAAAGAAGATAAAGTGCCAACAAGGAAAATGAGGGTTAGGGCATATAACTGTGTTTTGTACCTCATCTATCCCATAATGAGTGTCCCTTTTACGAAACAAAATTGTTCTAAAAGAATGTCAGTTTTAATTTTCAATGTACTATTAATTACTCATCTGCGCACACAAAAAAGATGTCCCAAAAAGTCGTCACCAGAGCACACTTCTTATAAAAGTCACAGGAGAAAATGACTAATTGTTCGAAATATTTATCATAAATTGTCACGCTAAATAAAATGACTAATGATTTGGAATAATTATATGCACTAAGTGGTCGGAATACGTTTCACAGTTGCATTGCATCCATAGGAAAGCACTCAAATTACATTGTAAAAAGGGTAAATAGTACATTGCAAATGTATCCAGCTATAAGTTCCGAAATGAAGGCGAATCAGAGCAAATAAATCCAAACACCTCATATTCCATTAAGAGTGACAACCACTCTTCGTGAGGTAGGATGATCCCGGTGCTCACAAAGCCATATACCCTGAAACATAAACAGAAGAAGAAATAATAGTGTAATATTAATAATAATGATGTTACGTTTATCTAACTTGAGTTTTTTCCCCTTAAAAATATGTAACATAATATGCAGTGACAGTAGTGCAATCATTTGCAAGGAGTAACCGAACAATTATCCATCTCAACCAACTCTTAATCACACATCCAACAGTATAAAATATTGCAAAACATAATCTATGAAAATAAAACATGATGATGATTTTTATTTTATTTTTTATGAATAAACGCGGTGATGCTTTCAAATGCTATCATATTGAATGTGTTTTTTTATTCATAAAGATAAACTTTATAGAGGAAAACCTCAGTACAAAAATAAATGACGTTTTGCACTTAAATTTTCTTCAAAACCTTCGGACCACAACTTTTAATAAGCAAATTAAATTGAACAACTGCCATTATCTACATTGTGGACAAGAAATGCCTAAGAAAATAAGTTTTCCATCAGCTCTTCTTATATACGAGGTCACCAATGTCATGTTGTTAGTAGCACACAGTCCTAATCTAAAACATGTTCTCGTGATTTTATACAGATAAACATTATTTGAGAATTTCAAGTGCCCGTGTAATGTAAGGAATTTAATACTTCCAAGTAAAAATGTGTGATATGCAAAAGTGGTTGAGAAACAACACATGGATAGTGTAGGAACTACCAATCTTGACATGTAGTGTTGTACTGTTCTGTTATTTTTTTTCTTTCTGTGAAATAATAGAAGGTTTTTCACAATCACAATTATAACTCGACTATCAAACAGTGTATCATATACCAATGATTTGAAATATATCTACCAATCACTAAATATATGGCATTAATGAGGAATTACGTCAGACAATAACTTTTGAAACACCACCCACACTGAAAACATATGTTCAATTCCTTGAACGTAAATGTGCATAAAATACACTTAGTCATTGATTTTTTTTTACTATGGGTCGTGATTTTTATAAGAATTTGGTCAGAATATGATTAATAATTGGTAGGTTCGTGAATTTCAAAAAAATTTGTCAACCAACATACTCAAATTCAATCGTAACTTGTGGGTTTTTAAGAATTTTTTCGGTGTGTGTTGACCAAGAACGTCTATAGGTAAATCATTAGAAGTAAACAATGTTACCTGCCAGGTTCCCATGTTAAGCTTTCCATTTGTAATTGGTATCCTGAAAATACAAGACATCAGTAGGTGTAAGATGATCATAATTTTTCAGCATAGCTAATCGAACTGAAATGTGAAGTATTTCTTACGTGAGTGCACAGCCAAACATTGATGACTTAATATGAGCCGGCATGTCATCATGACCTACAAAATTGCAAAACCAAAGACCATTATTGGTTGGATAGGGTGGAACATACAACAGATTTAGGGAACACGCGTAAATTATAATTGGAAAACCAACAACAGCATTGTTACATAAATGTAATAACCAAGGTTGTCAAATTTGATAGTAAGTAAACTGGTGAAATCTCCGTAGGCTCGATTAGTAAACTCGTAGTTACATATTTAAAACAAGCAAAAAAATGCTTAAAACAGTTATCATAATATCCAAACACAAATTGAATACCATGTGCAAATTACATAATAACTAGTCAACATCCTAAAGCAAACCCCAAGAACATAATCTAAATATTTAGTATGCAACCAATGAATTAAACTGAGATGGATAAATAGATTACACTAGACCAAACCAGACCTAGCATCACAGTTCAAAATTAACGGACATGTTTACAAATCCCAAGGATCAATTTTACTAGAGTCGGAGGATGGTGGGACTGACTTTCCTCATTGGAGCTCAATTCAACTCGGCATTTCAACACATCATAGTTGGGTTCTTTGCAAACTTGCAACAATGGGTTTGTTCATCTCTTCTTATACTTCGTTATAGTTTATAGTAGGGTTTATGGGATTGAGGCTGAACACAACAATGTTCCCCTCCTTTGCAAATGGATTCACATTGAGATGTTAGATGCATTTGTGGAGTAGAGTGCCAAGACTGTTTAGTTTTTGCATGTTACAGGGTATATAAAAAAATACTGAAACAATGTTATATACAAGAGCTAGCTCATTCATGAGCTAAGTAGGTAAGCATAACAGTTTTGCCAGCTCATACACCAGGCACTAAACAACTAACTGATTAAAGACTAATTTGTTACATTAGTTACACTACTCTTACAATCAAAGTATGTGAAAAAGAGAAAATTGCATTACTGAGGCTAGATCAAGACCCTCTTTGGATAAGCAACTCAATTACACGCTTATAGCATAAACGCTAATCATTTAAGTGGTTATGTATTAGCTATGCTTATTTCTATAACAAAAGAAAAAATAAAGGCAAACTATTTTTATACAAGTTGATTTTGTAAGCTATCATGGAGAGCTCATGAAAATAAATAAGTTCTTCTAGAAAGTCTCGCATAAGGCAATCCAAACCGGCTCCTACTCCTTGTTCATATTTAAAATTTGAGAATAACATATTTAGTGTAAAAAAACTTAAGAATAAAAAACTAACCCTCTAGAGTGTGCTTCCAAGGTGCAGATGGCCCCTGCAGTACACAGAAAAACACAAAATTTACAACAAAACACTGGTCTATGATCAAAAAAATTCAATAATGAATGAATAAACAAATATTGGTGAATGGTAAAACCTCGGGAACAATTCGATTGAGGAATGTCTCAGTATCATCGCGAACATCAGTGTCATAATTCTCATTGATAGTAAGAGAAGCACTTGTATGCTGCACTGTGATTTACCAACTTCATTTCAGCACAAATTCAAATTGAAAAATAAAAATAAAAAATGATATTCTTATACTTCACATGTTATATATATATACTCACAGAAGAGATGAGCGAGACCGCACTTGAATCCAGAAAGATCCTGTTCAATTTCTTTCGCTATCTGAAAAGAAAAAAATAGTTGGGGTTTTTGATAAATAAATGAAAAATGAAATTGGGGGAAAATTGTGAGAGTGAGATTGAGAGGAACCTTGGGAGTAACAAGATGACAGCCACGTTTGTAAGGTGGTAGAGCGACGGTTTTCTGGGCCCATTTGGGAGCGGTGGATTCCGCCATGGATTCTTTTGTCTTCAAAGTTGGGTGCTGCGCTTTCACGTTTAATGGAAACTTTGCTACGCACAGTGATGACACCTGCATGTTTCCTAGCTAAAAAAAAAGATTAATTTGAAAAGGAAATAATTAGTTCTTATTATTATTATTTTTTAACTTGTAACACACAAATCGAAAATATCAACCAAAACCGACTGGGTAGGAAGTGCTACTAACACGTTTGGTTATGCTTTCCACACCCATCTACATCTAACAATATAGACACTAGTTTAAATTGAATTGTCTAGAAGACCCCTTCCTCCACATAAACTACACACATTTTTATTTTATTTTACAAAAACTACACACATTTCTCACCCCTAGTATGTTATTATTGTTAATAAAATAAAAAAAGAAATGTATGAAAAATAGGGGCATAACGAAACCCTCGAGAAAACATTAACAAAAACTAAAATACTATCTCCGTTCTTAATTATAAGACCATTTTAAAAAAATCACAGGAATTAAGAAAGTTGATTGTAGTATTAAATTTATCTATAATTACTATTGTTTTTACAATTATATCATTCAAGAGAGAGAGTTTGTTTATATTTTCAACATAGTATTTAAGGTTAATTGAAGAAAAATATGTAAAATAAATAAGGGTATGTGAGTAAAGAAATCATTAATGTAGTTGGGAACAACAAAAGGGTTTTATATAAAAGGAAAAAAATTCTCAAAAAGGTCTTGTAATTAGGGACGGAGGTAGTAGAAAAGTGTTACTCCTTCTGTCCCGTAATAACGGATTCTTTTGTTCATTTCACGTATATTAAAAAAAAATGTATAAGTGAATGCGAGAGAGAAAATGGTTGAGTGTCTTGTCGAGTATCGGTGCATTTCTCATTATCATAAATGCAAAGTATAATATATTGAATTGAGTCTACACCTAAATCTAAATTGGCAAGTTTGTTGGCCCAATGGTTCTCTTTTATATAGATGTAAGAAACTATGAAATACTCAGAGGAGATCAAGTAAACACAATTCTTCCATCTACTTTTCATTTGTCAAAAAACAATTTCAAGTGACTCGAAAGGCAATGAAACTAGCATAGAATCACTTTTCATACAAATATGAAAACAACCTTTACGAGGAGCTATTTTAACGGCAGTCATAGCTCCAACGAGCTCTGCATTAATAACAAAAGAGGTTATTGTGTTACAGGTTGAGGGGTCGAGGTTCCCTGAAGAGGCATTAGCAAAGGTGCTGAGGGACCAAGATTCCATGACGATTGGGGGATTTAGGTGCTTGATTTTACATATAACAAGATACATCTAGCTAAAATTACTAGCTTCAATGGGGAGGGGGGGCAACATTAATAAAGGTGTTGAAGTTGTTGTGCATTCTCAAGATCGAGGTTAAACAGTGTCAAATAAACTTAGCATAGTTGCAATCAAAGAAAATGTGATTGACGGATTCTAAATTGTCACCATACATGAAAAGGATGGTGACAAACTCTTCTCGGTAGATTTTTTATTTAAAAAAGCATAATAGCCCACCAAAATTGGTACCAGATATAATCGTACCTGAAGCCTCGAGAGAAACACAGTCCATTGTTCCAAGGAGGAGTGCAATGAGTATATTGAAAGGAGTGTAACGGGTTTGTACTTAACCCCTTACAAACAATTATACAAAAGAACTCGGTCCTTTTGTAATGGATGTTGATCTGTCCGGTGAGGATGGATGAGTGGCAAAAGTAGTTGTTAGTGCTTCGGTGTGATAGTGAAAGTTTCCGGTTTGGCGGCGTGGAGTCTTTGCGGTGGAACGTAAGGTGCATGAAGGCACGTTAGCACTTTAACACTCAAATCAGTAATGGAAATGAGAAAGAGCGTGTAGCAAGTGTTGTGAAAAGTGAATCATACTTGAAGGGTGAAGCAAGTTCCCCCTTATACATGCGTGTGTTGGTCATAACCGCTTTCAGGTTATGCGAGTTGTGATTAGGGACATTTATAAGACTCGTGTAGGGTGATCCTCGCACGGAGGCGTGCTCCTGTGTGGCGCGATGCACGTGAACTGCATGTTCCCTCAGGCACAGAGCCTTAATGCAGTGTAATTTTGCGCCACACGTTAACTTGTGATTGGTGTTCTGACCAATCTAAAACAAACATGAGTGTTGTCAACCATGTAGTTTGGTTGATGAGCTAAGAGACGTTGTTGAAGGATGAAATGTTGCGTTTGACCACAAAAATCCAATGTAACTCCTAACATTCATCTATAAAAAAAAAAGTCTAGATAGACATTCTAGAGAAATTTTCAACCAATCAAGAAATACAAGATTTAACGATCGTTACTTATTTATACCCCATACTTCTGACTAAAGGTATTCAGACCGACCCAAAAACTAAAAACCACACAAAATCAAAATTTATCAAATATACTTCTATAACAACCATTCATATCGAATTTAGTTTATTTTTCTAAACCGAACCATACCGAATTCACATACATAAATATTAATATTTTATTTTGATATAATATACTGCATTAATATATTATTTGTTGTTTTTTTAATTTTTTTAATAATACTAATTAGTTACTGTGAAAAAAAAACTAATTAGTTAAATTAAATCTATATTTTTTTGACCAAATCTATTTTTGTTTTTGATTATTTCATATGTTTTAAATATGATCAATTATTTTAATTTATAATTATTAATTAATACCACAAAATTAGATAGTTTTTTTTTAGAAGTCATTAAAATCGAACGGAACCTCAAATATTTCCATTTTTTTGTCTCTGGCGAATTGTATTTCCCACCGTAGTCCGGAGAAAGTCTTTCTTGGACACATACCCAACACCTCAATTTTGGACACATACTCACATAAAACTTATAAAAACAAATAAAAATTATTTAGTCACATCAATTAATATATTATAATTTTATTTTTCTTTAATTTTTTCTTACTTTTGTGAGTGTGCCAAAAAAAAATTATTTGGGTTTGTGTCCCTGCAAGTGTACCTCCCGTAGTCCGTTACAAATACATTCTCACACGCTGTGAGTGACACTGACAGTGTGAATATTTTGCGGGAAAGGATTGGCATTTTGGAGTTTGAGAGATGAATACGCAAATACTACAGCTTCACACCCCTCTCTCCTTCTTCTTCCCTCCGAATCGATTTACTTCAATTTCTTCATTTTCAGTAAGTCTTTCTTCTCTGCAATTCTTCCACTCTTACTTCGCTCCATCCATTTTTTGTCTCACTATTCGCCGTTTCAGTCTTTTCGTCGGAGAAGCCAACGATTTGTGGTGCGAGCAAGCCCTAAGAAGATATCCTTCGGTAAAGAATGCAGGGAGAATTTACAGGTCGGGATTGATAAACTCGCTGATGCAGTTTCTCTTACCGTTGGACCCAAAGGTTAACTCTTCCTAATTCTTCTTCTATTCAATTTCTTGCATTTTCTACTCTGTTACTGCATGTTTGGTACGGTTAGTTTTATTGGAATTTATTGTTTTCAATTCGATAACCTAATCCAAACAAACACTTACCCTACTGTGTGGATAAACAGTTTTTTTTTATTTTTTTTGCATATTATAACTGCTTCTGTATAAGCTATTTCTTTAAGCTGTTTCTATACGCTATCTTGGAGAACTTATAAAACTAAGCTGAAAAAACTTATGAATACGTCACAGACTATTTTTATAAGTTCTTTCAGATTGTCCGTAGATAAGCTAAAATAAGTCAATCCAAACAGGCCCTAAGACTCTTACGACATGTTTAAGAGAATTTACAGAAATGGCTTATAACATGTCCCTAAACTGTTTTCACCTTATTCCCACAAGCTCTCCGGGATAGCTTATGAAAACAACTTATATAGCACTTATATGACAGGCATTTATGCTAAAAGCACTTATTAAGTTGTTTATCCAAACAACAATTATATGTTTAGTTGTAAATTTCCTGCAATTGAATCCCTATAGTGTATGGCCCTTCGATCAGTTTTTGTTCAACGTTTGTTTACTATTCGTGCTCATTTATTTTATCTCTTACTACACAGGACGGAATGTTATTCTTTCTGAATCTGGAAAACTTAAAGTAATAAACGACGGCGTCACAATTGCTCAATCCATAGAGCTTTCAGATGCAATTGAGAATGCTGGTGCCATGTTAATTCAAGAGGTTGACCATGGTTGTTAGGTTCTACCTTAGATTAAATGGATGAAAATTTCAAGACATAAAATAACAGTAGACAGGCTTATGTTTTTTATTTTTCCTGCTTGCAGGTTGCAAGTAAAATGAATGATTTGGCTGGTGATGGTACCAGCACTGCAATTATTTTGGCTCGCGCTATGATTAAATCTGGATTATCAGCAGTTGCTTTTGGGGCAAATCCTATTTCTCTGAAGAAGGGAATGGAAAAGACAGTAAAAGATTTGGTGAAGTTCTTGAAGAAGAGAAGTATTCCTGTTGAAGGAAGGGATCATATCAAAGGTCTTTATTATGCCCTAATGCTTGTTTGAGTTTTTCAAAGTACGGTTTCTTTGTGAAAATGTGTTGAATATATTTCTTCCCCACCTTGTGCAGCTGTAGCCTCGATTTCTGCTGGAAATGACGAGTATGTTGGTAATTTGATTGCTGAAGCTATAGAGAAGATTGGATTTGATGGGGTAATCACCATCGAGTCATCCTCATCATC
>Ga0099826_10000853_pt1 | contig 16520 bp, 12 predicted proteins | sample Mtrugardesep15_FD_76830 | JGI IMG/M metagenome (GOLD analysis project Ga0099826, IMG submission 76830) | Root nodule microbial communities of legume samples collected from California, USA - M. trunc garden sep15 | ecosystem: Host-associated > Plants > Roots > Nodule | place: USA: California... | reverse complement strand
TTCAGTTTCTCTCCACATGGCTAGGTGGTGAGAATTGGAGGAAGGTACTCAGATTTGGAACCTAGAATCTTAGCCTTAGTATCAGGAAAACATTCAAATCCTGGAAGAGCTGTTATGGTTCCATTATTGGTTACTTGTATTGGATACTGCATAAGGTGATGAAATGATCTGTATTCATCAAATGCATCCTTTGAATATATGTCCCAATTGGTCTCAGCAAAACGATTTACAAGCTTAATGCAATTCAAACTTTCTGGATTTTCAAAGAAGCTTGTATCACCAATATCTCCAAGGTGCTCATACCATAGTGCACGTCTAAATCCGTATATTTGTCCTTTTGGTGGCCTATTATTGGTTGCTATATGGTTTGGTTGAAATGCACCTATTGCAATCTCACTGTCTCTAGCACCATCCATTGATCTTTGATTTATGTTGGCAGAACCAATGATTATGTATTCATCATCAACTGAGAGACGAAGCAAAAAAAAAGTCATGAGAATGTGTTAATAAATTTTCTTTTGCAAAGGCGTATGTGCTAATTAATTGGAATATCAATTCAATGGTAAGAATTTGATCATGTAACCTGAATGAACGAAGTTCAAATATCTTCGGGAACAATTGTAAAATAGTTAGCAGTGTCACTAATAAATGTAAATAGAAACAGGTGATATATATGTTGGATCCCTTACCTATCATCATTTTGGCATGAACATATATCATGAATCTTCTAGAATTTTGTGCTCTACTATAATCACTGTCAGGTTCTGGTGCCTCTGTAGGAGTATATTCATTCATTTTCTTACCTTCTCGGTTTCCAAGGCAATAAAATGACAAGTAATCTCTTGGGTTGGCTCTGATCCCTTTTCTTTGAAGGGCTTCAACTATGTCAGAATACATCATCTCCATAGTCCTTCTTTGCCAATCTAATATTGCTTGAACTGAAGCACTTTCAGGGATACCTTCTGGCCACATTGGAATGACAATGTACACAGAAAATCTCTCTCCAGCTTCAATCTTGCTAACAATCTTTAGTGACAACTCCTTTGGTATGAGATGCAAAGCACCAATATCCTCAACTTTAATATCAGACGATTTCCAACCATATGAACTACCTAGAAAATACTGATTTTCAATGTAGATGAAGTTCTTAGCTCGTCGAATAGCATTTATGTAGGCATCTTGAATGCTTCTATCAATGATGTTGTCTTTTCCACTAACAAGACCTTTTTCAGCGGCTTCTGTTGGATCTTGAGGGAAGCCAGAAGCAGCACCAGCATCGATCGATCTAAACAACTGAACATTCCAAGCGTTGTTTTGATTTGCCGTCACAACATTCGAAACTCGAGCAATATCATATTCACGAAACATGCTTGAAGGTAGTGGAATTAATTGCTTTCCAACTTGCTTTTCCCATCTTTGCTCAAAATTGCACAACACATCCCATGCAACAGGTCCTTCTAGTTTACAATGAATATCATGCCATGGCTCTCTAGGACCACCTTTGTTAATAGAAGCACCTGTTGGAATATTTTATATTTTATTTAATTATATTTGATAAACCAACATGTCGTAATTAATTAAGTCCTAAGATTGTAGATATGCATGTTCATATGCTTATTTGACTTCTATACTAATATATGATTGTAATATTATATCTATGTATCAAACATGTCTTTTATGTGATTAATCATAACTAGTTCCAAAATCACCTGGGAAATTTGGTTGATGAAAATCATCATGGTGAATTGTATTCAAAGTTGAAAACAAAGGATGTTCCATGGTATCATATCTCCCATCACAAAGATCAATCCCACCAACAAAACTTGTGATTGTTCTCTTCTCCCATTGTGCAGAACTAGCGACTTTGCTGTCAACAATTATAGTCTTCTGGTGATGAGTAAACATAGTTGAAATTTCAAAACCTTGAACTATACTTCTTCCAACACCAGGGTTACGTGGGCACAAAACACAATGCACATTTGTGTTTCTAAAATACTCTGCTATTTCTTGATCATGAGTTGCCATCAAGCCATCTTTCTTAAAGTCAGGAACAGAAGTTCTGTCATCCCAAACAAGCATAAGAACATTAACACCTTCATTGGCCTTCTTCTTAAGAAGCTCCCCAAGTGTGATGGTTGTTCTTGTTGACTTGTTTGGATCTCTAATCAAGGTTATTTCCGTGTAAACAGACCAACCAGTTATACAAATAAAATGCTTAGCATCATTAATTGCATTGAAAGTATCTTCCCAACATTTTCCCGGCACATACGGTTCTGCTCCATCCAATGGAATATACGGAACAGAACCATCTAGAACATGTGCATCTTGGTAAAGAGTAATTTGGCAACCATTATTTTGTTTAAAGAATGTGTGAGGAACTCCTTGAAATCCTGGACTCTTTAGTCCTTGTGACCAGTTTGGATCATTTTTGACATCTGAGAATCGGATTTGAACATGGATTTTAGAACCACCTTGTATTGGACGACGATCCACATCTAATATATTAACCCATGTATTCACTATGTTGCCCTTTATGACTTGTTCAACTGGAACATAAGCTCTACCAATTAGAGTTGCTCCAATGGGGTTATCTTGTTTGACAGTGAATATAATGTTGGAGATTGAATGTGCAGAGTAAATGTGAAAGGTTTCGTTCCATTTCGGGCTACCTATCATTCTAGTTCTTCCAACTCTTGCTTTGTCTAAATCAACTGTTGCATATAGACCCATCCCAATAATCTGTGAAATGTTTTTACATGTTGTTAGGTGTTAGAATGTATAAAGTGCACTTTATGTGATTAGAAAAATAATGAAGTATGTTACATAATTACATTACATATTATATAGTCAACAAGGAAATAAAATAATACGTGAAGATATATATACCTCTGGCTTGCATTGGCATTGACACAGAAAACAACTCTTGACTTGTGACAGAATTTTCTTCCCCACGCTTGTGCATGTTCCCTTGTTTATAATTATGAAATTTGAAAGCCGAAATCAACAAATACGCAGAGACTACTCTAATGCAATTTAAACTTGACATGTACAAAAATATAAGTACACTTTGTGTGATGACAAATTCATTGGAAAAAAGGATTTTAATAAATATGATACAATTTTTAAATCGAGAAGCTTTATTCAATCTACTAAAAATGAAATTGGAAAGAATAACATAGAGACAGTGTTGTGATTAAGGGCACCTTGTTGCAGAGATCGAAATTGCATCCGGCAAGAGTTTGTAGTGTATCGACCTCATATATAGTCACATCGAGATTCCCGTGTAGTAAGTGCAACATGACGTTATATGTAGTTTATGTTTCTTTCTCCCTTCTGTGTGAAATAAAAACAAGCATCATACATATATGAAATAATGCGAAAGTGAAATTTTCATGTAGATGTAATAAGTAAGAGTACTTACATGGAAATGGAGGTTAAGGAGGGAAAATTTTGATGATGATACTGTCGTTATCCTTATGATGAAGGCCTTGGTTTGGTTTGAATTGGTAGATTTATAGGCAGAGACTTAAAGATGGACAAAGAGAGGGGAGAATCTGATCCACCTATTGTCTTAAACTCTCAAGTCAAGGAAGAGATGTTTATGTAACTTTTCTAAGTTTAAAGGGTGATTCCTAATTTATATTTTCTCAAGTATGTTGGAATCAGTTCCCACCTTAACTTTCAAGGAAGAGGTATTCTGCAAGAAAGAACCAGGTTACCATTTAACTAATATTTCAATATCACTTTGTTCATGCCTTGTGTGGGAATTAGGAACATCATCTTCCCTCTCATGCTATGAGTACTGACTGGGGTTGACTCATGGGAATCGGTCCTTTGGTAAAATAACCAATAATCAATCATACCATATTGCTTAGGCTTTTCTATACAGCAATAACAATAAAATAACTCACAATTACTCTTTTTGACGGAGGGAGTAATTAGTCATAAACAATAAAATTGGAGTTTTTTTTTTAGCAAAAGACATGCTAAAAATTATGCCCATATCAAATCACAAGCTATGAAGCACGGATACGGACACGACACAGACATGCGGTACAACTAATAATTTAATTTTTTTACATAATTCAATGTAATTACAAGTGTCGGTGTCAGATACGACACGTGTCCGACATTGAGACACGCCTAATCAAAGAGTATTCGTGCTTCATATCACAAGTTTACAACACTCAATGTAGAACTTCTTTTTGGTGCAATATCATTCATACGTACCAAATATACACGTTGCATTCACCTTTACCTTCATTTTGAAAAACTTGTCTATTACGTACCAAATATCACACTATCAATTACGTTTTGTTCCAGTTCTCATCAGGATCGCCTGTTGTGGAAAACGTGATATTTTCAATCTCGATTGTCAATTGGAGATCAAACGGTTGAAATTAATACAGTTAAACAATTGATATAAACGATCTCGGTCGCTGACTTGGGATTGAACGGCGTATAACTCTTAAAGCGTCTTGGTGTAACATCAGAGAATCTTCTAAATTTAGTGGGCCTGACATTACATCAATGTTAAGCCCATTGTTGACTCGATTTTTTCTTATATATAGGTTAACCTACTACACACCTTTTTTTTTGTGATAACAAGGTTAGGTTTATGAATAAGAGATTCCACAGTAGGTAAATAAAGTGTGTCAAAATTTTTTTAGGTGAAACTCGGATTCGTTACAACACATATTTGGTATGAAATCGTGGTTGTTGTTTTCAATGAGAGAAAAACAACGCAAGAAGAGGAAGAAGCTTATCAGTGATCCTCGCTTTGTAGGAGTGCACACAGACCCTCGTTTTCGAGAGGCTTCAAAGAATGAAACAAAGGTGGCAGTTGACTCTCGCTTCAAGCGCATGTTCGATGACAATACCTTTTTCTCTTGTTCTGCACCAATCGACAAGAGAGGCAAGCCCGTAGAAAACAACCTCACTTTGAAATCTGATTTTCTTCGCCATTACTACAAAGTAGAAGAAGAAGGAGAAGAAGAGGGATTGATGGAGGAGAATGATAAAGAAGCAGAGAGTGAATCAAATTCTTCTACAGATGAAGAAGAAGATACATACACAGATGAAGATACTGACACACTTGATATGCAGGTACTGTTATGCGGAAAACTCGAAATGTCTCTTCTGGTATTTGCAAATATATCACTTTTATTAATCCTTATTAGTATTGTTGATGTTATAAAATAGGAACATGAAGAAGTATCAGTGATTGAGAAAGATACTCATAGGCTGGCTGTTGTCAACATGGACTGGAACTATGTGAAGGTGTGTATGTTAAGTTAAATGTTAAGAGTTGGAACTTTTGGTTTTGTCAAAATGTTGTCGGGGTAATCATTTTTTTTTTGTTGTAGGCTGTTGACTTGTATGCAGTATTCAATTCATTTGTCCCAACGAACGGAATGATCAAATCGGTAGCTGTCTATCCAACCGAGTTTGGCCTTCAACGTATGGAAGAGGAGAATAGCCGTGGATTTATTCTATTTGACGATGAAAGTGAAAAAAGTGATGAAGATATCAATGAGAATGAGACGATGCGTGCCCATCAGAAGAGCAGGATGCGGTATATATAATAACCATGAAATTCACTCGTGCTGTGAAACATTGGCCTTAATGGCATATAGCTAAAGTTGTTAGATTTCAGCTTGAATCAAGCATAAATTTATAATAATTTTATCAGTTCATAGTGCTTCTTATCAACATTTAGAATTGAATATTGTTAAACTTCCTTTTAAGCATTCATTATATCAAGCTGTAAGTATTGCATTGCATAATGTTCCAAACATACTTTAACACTGAAGAATAATGTGTAAACATGGTGAATAAGACAATATCATTCTTTTTTCTTCTTCCTACCGTTGTTGTCCTCTTTTCTTGTAATGTAGCATGTCGTCGTTGTGGTCGAATATGTTTTAGTGTTGTGCATGCTTTATTTGATAGATGATTACACTCCCAAAAATACATGGTAAGCAGTGAAGGCAAACGTGATTCACTTTCGGATGTCATAAGTCAAGACCTATGTCTCACGTGTAATTCATATTATTTATTTTCTTCCACAGCATAGATTTGTTATCTTTAATGATGATAAGTATACTCGTATCCGCGATGTATATCTTAGAAAGTGTAACTTTTTCTGCATTCCTGGTTCAATATTGTATTATTTATGTTTACTTTGCCATATGTGCACCTCTCTGTTTTCCTCTTTTATAACCATGTAACTTAATTCCTTATCTGCCTCTGCAGGTTCTATCATGCTGTGGTGGAATGTGACTCAAGTACCACAGCAGCTCACATTTACAATGAATGTAATGGTCTTGAGTTTTTATCTAGTCCGCTTGATTTAAGGTTTATTCCTGACATTTGGGAATTCAAACAGGAGCCAAGGGATGTTGTGACAATGGTACATAACATTTGTAAATGCTTATTTATGTTGTATGATAATAATTGGTAGATTTTAACTCCTTTAATGCTCAGGTACCTCCGAACTATGTAGTCAAAGATTTCGGTCCTCGAGCACTTCAGCACAGTAAAGTTGATTTTGACTGGGATGATGATGATCCCTTTCGCAAAAGGACCTTGAGGCGAAAATTTACTGATGAGCTGGTCAGCACTGCCCTAGCCTATGGTAAATATCTGATGGTTAACATGAAAAATGGAGTAAAATATAATATTGTAAAAGTCTCAACTATTTCTAGCCTAATTCCGAAGTTTGGAATGAATAAACTCAACGGTATTTGAGAGACTTTGGACTGTCCTAATGCCAAAAAGCCCCAAGTCTATACAAATGATAAAATAGATTTCTCTCTAATCACTACTCTCTATTTATAGGCAACATGTCTCATCTATTTAATTTAACAAACTCCCTATTTTTGCCACAAGAAACTAACTAACTAACTTAACTGCAGTAACAGTTCTATCAAAACCTTTTCATTTTCTCTCTATTAGCTACTATTACTTATAATTCCATCTATCACGTCACATCTTTCTCCTTAATAGCTATTCATGGGTTTTTATCAATACTCTTCCTAATGAGACACTTTATCCTCAAGCTTGTAGTACGGAAAATGCCACTCGGTCCATGTAGGTAGCTCGGTTGGTGAGCTAAGGGACGTCTAAGGAGTTTAAGTAGGTCTAGGGTTCTATCCATGTAAACTAACATTTCCCCTCCCCCGCTAACATTTTCCAATTTTTTTTTTAGAAAAAAAAGGAAAATGCTACTCATGTACAAATGCAGAATAAAATGCAGGCACTCCCTCCCATACAATACTTTTGTTAGAATCAAAGAATAAAATCCTAATATTTATTATTAGGATTAGACATATCAAATGTGGACCTTATTAGGCTGAACGTAATTTGGTGGTGGATGCTGCTCTGGCAAGGATGCAACAATATAATTCATATAAGCAACAAGTATAATATAATGACCATTGAACTGACCCATGACTTGAAGAAGGTTTGACCCAAAGTTAAGTATACTATTCACACAATGATCCATTTGAAGCTTAGTCCTTGTGTCAATTGTTCCATTGAGGAGGAAATCTACTTTCTAAGAGCTGTTCAGTCATTCAGATGTCTCAATGATATCAATTTGTGCCTCCGGTAAACAATTTATTTATTATCTGATTGATCATAATTATTCTGTGATGATGAAGTCGACAACAGAAGTTCCATATTCAGGCTTGGCTTTGATTGACACATTTATTGGACCTAATTCATATATGGATAGAAACTTTATGTTATAGTTGATACTATAGTAGAATAACAAGAACTAGGTCCGTTACTTTATCACGTTTTCAAGGGTACAATAGATCTTTCCTATCTCACGAGCAATGATTAAAAGTTCTTCTGACTCTAATTTGTTAAGGAACCATCCAAATTTACAGGCATTCTTGACAGATATCACTAAAACCATCACACTTGCTAATTCATCACCACACTTTTTTTATAATGCATCTTCTTCAACAACATAGGTGGTTGTTCAATAAATTTTGGTGAAGTTTCAATATTGGCAAGTGCATAATCAATCCCTCGGGAGACAGGGAGAGCCATAGCTTAAAAAATTTGAAAAATCGATTTGATAGTTGGGTTGAAGGTGCCTAGCCAAACGCTCCACAACCTTGGTGATTCTATAAAAGTTGATGACCTGAATTTTCGCAGGGTTTACAACTCCCTTCAACGCACCTTTTCTATGCGGCGCCAGAAATTGTAAGCCCGAAGTGGAATTAAAGGGAACTGTAAGCCCAAAGTGGAATTATGTCATCACCTTTTATAGAATAACCAAAGTTATGGAGTGTTTGTCTTGACACCTTTAACCCGACTACCAAATTGACTCTGTCGATTGTTTTAAGCTTTGCCTTTCCCTCTCTCGAGTGATTGATTTTGAACTTGCCAATGTTGAAACTTTATTAAAAGATATTGAACATCTACCTATGTTGTTGAAGCAGATGTATTATCAAAGAAATTGGGATGATGAACTATCAGGTGCAATGATTTTAATATCTTTCAAGAATTCCTTTAAATTTGGATGGTTCCTTGTCAAATTAGAGTCAAAAGTACTTTTAACTATTGCTCGTGAGATAGGAAAGATTTACTGCACCCTTGGAAATGTGATGTAACCGACCTAGTTCTTGCTATTATGCAATAGTATCAACTATAATCGAAAGGCTCTACCCAAATATGAAAATGTCCAATAATTGTGTCTATCAATATGGAGCTTCTGTTGTTGACTTCATTATCACAAAGAATAATTATGTTCAATTCGATAAAAAATTTGTTTATTGGTGACGAAAACTGATGACATTGAGACATTTGAATGCATCAACAAGTAGATTTCCTCATGAATGGAAAAGCACTTGACACGAGAACTAAGCTTTGAATGGATCATGGACCACAGATGACCACTAGTGTGAATAGTATGCTTAACCTTGGGGCAATTCTTCTTCAAGATGTGGGTCAGTTCAATGGTCATTATACTATACTTGTTGCCTATATGAATTATGTTGTTGCACCCTTTCTGGAGCGAGCAGCATCCACCACTAGATTACATTAAACATAATAAGGTCCACAATTGTGAAAATTAACTACAAGAATCTAGGATTAAACAATAGTCATTGTTTATTCCATTCCACTAGCAGCTGTTTGTATTCTAAATAATACCTCTTTCCTTATTCTTGCAAGGCCTTCCCTTAGTCATGTTCACAAAAAGGCTTGTGCTTTACTAGAGGAAGCCCTTAGAAACATCTTACACCCTCGTTTCTCCAATTTAATAGTTAAATTTCAAAAGTACGCTCAATATTTCTTGAACAAACTTACCAATCCTATTTTCATAAGACTACCGATGTTCCACCATTAAGAAATTTAACTTAGACTCCATTCCTTGTGCGCCACATACCTTTTGTTGCTGTTTTATCATTCAATGCAATTTCTTTTTGCGTAGGAAATATAATCAATCCTCCAGTGATCTATGTTTGTAAATATCCATGTCAATGTCATGCACATACATATAAGCTGCCTAGTTGCAAACTCTCTTTATATGTTAATAACATGCTTTAGTGCGCTAATAACTTGCAGTATCGATTTATCCTGTACATGTGTCTAATTTGTTAATTGTTACATATCTCAATGGCAGAAGAAACTGGGAAGCATTCATATACTCATGTATTGTTTTTGATATTTATGTTTTGAAATTTGTTTCGTACTAAAATGTACTTTTTTCTTCTTTTCCCTTCTGCTATATAATAGCTTGCTCAGTTGGAATTGAAAGAATACTTGGCTTCTGATGCGAGTGAAAGTGATGATAACAGTGAGACTGATGATCAACTTGATGAGAAGGCTAGAAAACAAGATATGTATCTTAGTTTGGTCTATTCAGGCAATGGTTCAGATGAAGATACCGAACATGACGTTGGCCAAGAGATGGAGGTGACCTTCCATTCAGGATTGGAATGTCTAAATAAAAAATTAATGGAAAAGAAGGATAAAAGATCAGAAACAGTTTGGGAAGCATATCAGAGGAAAAGCCACGAGAAAAAGAAGACCAAGAAAAATAAATGGAAGTATTCATCAGATGATGATAGTGATCAACAAGCTATTGAAGAAGCAGATGAGTTCTTCACTGAGGAACCTTGTGTTAAGAAGAGAAAGAAAGCACAAAGGAGTAAAAATGACAAAGATCATAATAACCTTGATATGGATATAGTTGCTGTTGACAAAGCAAGCAAAGAAGAGCTTGAACTATTGCTTGCTGATGACAACAGAATAGAAACTGGTCTCAAGGGATGTAATCTAAAATTTAAAAAAAGGAAGGACAAAATGGGGAAGGAGAATGTTATTATTGATGAGGGTAAAGTACCAAACAGTACATATAGTGATGATCCACGTTTTGTTGCACTTCTTTTCTCTCCTGACTATGCTATTGATCCCACCAATCCACAATTTAAAAGGTATTTCCTGTGTTCTATAAACAGTGTACGGTTGCTAATGTTTTTACTTTTTTCGCTTAACTCCTATTCGGTTTTGCTTTTCTATAGCAAGCAACTCACTAAATATCCACCCCACCATTGATGAAAACATCAATGGTTTATCTTGCATGCACATGTATAACAAATCATGTGTTTAATATTCACTTTAGAGGACTCAAATTTATTCATAACCGATTGTCCGGTACTATTCTCTTGCTTAACTTCAAGGTGACATTGAAATGACATCTACAATGTATTTTCTGCAGTTCAAGTTGATTGTATATGCTGTTTTTCTTTTCATATAGAAAACTAACTTTTAACTGTGGATGTTATCAGGAGTGCTGCATATGCCAGGCAACAGCTAGCACACAAGCAGAAGAAGGGTCAAATGGAATTATCAGTTCCCAAAGTAATGCGAATGTCTTTTGAAGATTCTGGCTATGGCATGATGCAAAAGGATAAGAATGATAAAGATGAGCTCTCATTTCTTGTTAAATCAGTCAAGATGAAATCAAAGCAAATCCTTGATGGTAAGGCAAGGAAAGATGGAAAACATAATTTAAAGGTGTAGAGAAAAAGAGGAAGCACTAGTTCTCCCCAATCTTTTGGCCCAACTCCAATCAACACGATAGATAGATAGATAAATGAATGACAATTGCAATTTTAGTTCTCATATTTTCAACATTTTGCAGAGGTCGCCCTATTTAAAATTATGACAATCTTAGTCCATATATCATTTTTTTTTTTTAAGTAAAAAATTGATGATGTGATATGTTTTAAACGACGTGGTATATGATTATGATGGAAAAAAAAATCAACATCTATGAAATTGTAAAAAAAATTCCCTTCAAAACGGTCCAATTTTAAACCAAATATTTAACGGGTGAATCAAAATTGTCAAATTTTAAAGTGATTTTAGATCAAATCACATTTAGGAAGAAATTATTAGATTACGAAGGTATCATATGCTATGTTATTTAAAGAGAGCAAACCAATCTAATTATTACGAAAGACCATCAACAATGGGTTGAGGAGTCCTTCCCTCATTTAGCATCATGCTATTATTTGTGCGTTCTTATATTATTTAAATATTAAAAATAAAATGAGTGGATGTAAGTGTTTGTTATGGACAACTTTTTTATAAGCATTACTATTTAATTTTTTATTAAGTTATGTGCATTTTAATTTCTGTTTATAGATATATGGTCATTTTTTTCTCTACTCAAATATATAGTTCATTGTTGCATAATTATAACTTAAAGCAAGTGATACTTTATAAAAAGATTACTTAAAAAGAAAGTAAAAGATAGAATTAAAAAAAATTGCGGAAAAGAATACAATATTTTTTACAATTCATAATATAGAAAAAAAGTGAGTATTATAAAAAAGTTTGTTACAATATATTGTTTGTGTGATTGAAAAGATAAACATTGTTTGTTTGCTTTGGTATAATTTAAAATTCACAAACATCAGACATATAAAAAAAAAAATGGTTCGTAAATTATAAATGTTTGCGCAATAAAAATAGCGGAAAGACGCATTTTTTTTTTCTGCTATGATGTTTATAATAAAGTGAGTGTAAATTAACAGTGTGGTGCAGATCAACAAATATTTGCTCGTTTATATGTTTGTTATCTCTTGAATGAACATACGCCTAACATGTCTATGATAATAACCCTGTCTTGGCCGTCAAGCACTGTGCTAGCTAGCTAGCTAGGTGGTAAGTATGGGAGGAAGGTAATCAGATTTTGAACCTAGAATCAAAGCCATTGTATCAGGAAAATATTGCATCCCTGAAAGTGATGTTACACTTCCATCTTCACCCACTTCAACAGGATACCGTAAAAGGTGAGTATTTACACTTTCATCTAATGCATCATCACAGTATAATTTCCAATTCCTCTCAGCAACGCGGTTCAAAAGTTTTACACATTCTACACTTTCAGGCTCATCAAAATCATCACTGTTATCTCCAATATGTTCATACCATAATGCTCTCCTGAAGCCATATACCTGACCTTGTGGTCTTTGTGAGCCGTTGGATGTGGATGCTAGATGATGAGGTTGAAATGCACCCATTGCAATCTCTGTGTCTCTTCCACCATCCATTGATCTTTGGTTTATGTTTGCTGAACCAATCACTATGTATTCATCATCCACTACATGAACAAAATAAAGCCAACAGTCAATGTTGGTCTCTATGCACAATTTAACCCTATAGCAGCTCAAAAATGTAAATTATGCCAAATATATATTTTCTAGGTTTTGAATATAGGGAGAAAATGAAAAATCATGATAATTAGGTAGGTAATCTTTTTTCTTTGTCTATGAAAAATAATTGCAAACTTTCAAAATGTTGTTTATGAAAATTTGTTTTATACTGATAAAGTTGTTACTATTATATAGTAACTTCTTTTAGAAATATATCATTATGTTAAGTTGATAAATTTAGTTTAGATTTGTTTATATTTTAGATCACTGAACTTGGAATTTCTGTTTTGCTTACTCGAAACCGAAAGGGCCAAGACAAAATCTTAGCATGTGTGTGCTCTTGAACACTAGAATGATGAAACAATGTTAGAAAATTGGCAATTTCTAGAGTGGAGAAGTGTCTCAAGTGGTTTGCCGTGAACTAATACTTGAAAATCTCTAAAAAAATATGATGGCCGACGTCGCCAACTTTAAGTGGTATAAGTTCAAAGTTCAAACTCCTCCATCAATGTTAATTTCACAACAAGAGTAAACGAATATAAGTTGACTTTTGAGGCACAAATATTCATTTTTCTTGTTTTTTTGAGGAATTGACAACGATCTGGTCACTGTCTCAGTCGATAAGATGAGGAATATCATGAGCTTCTTCTTACGGGAAATGACATTGATAGTTGTTAGAGTTTCGAACAATTTTCAAGCATTTAGTCCAATAAAAACCATATGAAACACTCCCCCACCTTAGAAACCACTTAAAAAGATTTATTTGAATGTTTGGACTTTGTAAAGGAACATATGAGCTATATTATAGGATTATTTAGCATCTTACCTATCATCATCTTGGAATGAACATAGATCATGAATCTTCTAGACTTTTGTGCTCTATGATAATCACTGTCAGGCTCTGGAACCTCTGGAGGAGTGTACTCTCCATCTTTCTTACCCTCCCTTTTACCAAGACAATAAAATGTCAAATAATCACGAGGGTGTGCTTCAATGTTCTTCTTTTTTATGGCATCAGCAATCTCAGTATACATCATCTCCATGGTTCTTCTTTGCCAATCTAATATTGCCTGAACTGAAGCACTTTCAGGTATACCTTCTGGCCACATTGGAATCACCACATACACAACAAACCTCTCTCCAGCTTCAATTTTGCTAACAATCTTCAATGACAACTCCTTTGGTATGAGATGCAATGCACCGATATCCTCAACTTTAATATCAGTTGAATGCCAACCATAGGAACTCCCTAGGAAATACTGATTTTCAATGTAGATGAAGTTTTTTGCTCTTCGAATAGCATTTATATAGGCATCTTGAATGCTTCTATCAATGATGTTGTCTTTTCCACTAACAAGGCCTAATTCAATAACTTCATTTGGTGCTTGAGGGAAGTTAGAAACAGCACCACCATCAATGGATCTAAACAACTGAACACTCCAAGTTTCGCCATCTTCTTCTGATAACATTGCATCAGAAGGGTGGATTAGAATTCTATCAAGCACTTGAATTGGGAATAGGAATTGCTTCCCAACTTGCTTTTCCCACCTCTGCTCAAAATTGTACAACACATCCCATGCAATAGGTCCTTCTAGCTTGCAGTGAATATCATGCCACGGTTCTCTAGGACCACCTTTCTTAATAGAAGCACCTGGGAAATTTGGTTGATGAAAATCATCATGATGGATTGTATTCAATGTTGAAAACAAAGGATGTTCCATTGTATCATATCTTCCATCACACAGATCAATACCGCCTATGAAACTGATAACTGTTCGCTTTTGCGATCCTTCAACATGATGGCCATCAACAACTATAGTCTTTTGGTGATGAGTGAACATAGTTGAAGTTTCAAAACCTTGAACTATGCTTTTTCCACCATCAGGGTTACGCGGACATAAAACACAATGCACCTTTGTGTTTTTAAAATACTGTGCAGTTTCTTGGTCATGTGTTCCCATCAAACCGTCTTTCTTAAAAGCCGGAACAGAGGTTCTGTCGTCCCAAACAAGCACAAGAACATTAACACCTTCATTGGCTTTTTTCTTGAGCATTTCTCCTAGGGTGATACTGCTTTCTGTTGACTTGTTTGGGTCCCTAATCAAGGTTATTTCTGTGTGAACAGACCAACCAGTTATGTAAATAAAGACTTTAGCATTCGTAATGGCATTGTAAATATCTTCCCAACATCTTCCAGGTACATAATATTTTGTTCCAGATATTGGAATCCATGGATGAACACTATCAGGGACATGAGCATCTTGGTATAAAGTAACACTGCAACCTTGTCTCTGGTCGAAAAATGTACGCTGAACTCCCAAAAATGGCATGTGTATTCCTTGAGACCATAGACATTTTCTATCCTCAATGACACTAGAGAATTGCATGCTGACACGAATTTTAGAACCGCCTGGTACAGGACGATGATCTTCTTCGTCTAATATCTCAACCCATCTGTCAATTATCGGTCCTTTGAGAATTTTCTCGGAAGGGATGTAAGCTCTTCCTATTAGAGTTGCACCAATTGGGTTATCATCTTTGACAGTGAATACAATATTTGATATGTAATGAGCACAATAGATTTCAAAGGTCTCATTCCATTTCGGGTTTGAGGGTTGATTCCCTATCATTCTGGTTCTTCCAACCCTTGCTTTATCTAAATCAACTGTTGCATAGAGTCTTGTCCCAACAATCTTCATCACAAGTGGTTTTGCATGTTAAGATTTGAAGAAACTATTTTGCATTAAAAATGAAGAAGCATATAAAAGTGGTAGAAAGTTTGGTGAAAATGTGTACCTCAGGCCGGCACAAGATACAACCCTTGACTTGGGCTAGGAATCTCTTCCCCTTGTGAGTTGTTCCCTTTATTCCACAATATTTGACAAAAAATTTAGTGCCATGGATTAAATTAAATGAGCTTAAATTATTCGTCAAGTACTACTATTTAAAAAATGTCACAAGGGTATTAGTTAGCATTTTCCTATACCGCATAATATATTTTGCCATTAATGAATTTAAACTTCAACTTTTCTTCTCTTATTTTTCCCTTTAACTATTAAAACACTGGAGAGATTTTTTATGAACATACCTTTCGAATAAAATCCAAATTACATCCAGCTTGCAACCTATCAACTTCACTTATGGTTACTTTAAGTGTCCCATGTAGCAGCTGAGGCATTTTGTGTCACACTTTCAATTCTCCGCTGCTATGCTATGATCGATATCCTAAATTAAAATTCAATTTTTTACAAAATGTAGGGGGCTGGAGAGGAAATAATGGCTGAAAAAACGGGAACTATTTCTTTGGTAAATGTATGTAATGAAATAAAGGTATATTTAAGTTGTTATTCACATATTTATATGTGGACAAAGACATGAAGAAAGAATCTGGGGAATATTTTGTTTCAAGAAAGAGAAGTCTCTTTGGAGGACAAAAACCATAATCCTTTACCTTCTTGACTTGTAAGAAGCACTTGCTTACTTGGAATGGACTAGAAGCCCGTTTTGACAAGCCAGCTTAGTTGTCCACGACCCAAGTTACCGTTTGAATTAGTTTTTGTATGTTTGTTTGTTGAGGAAGCCATTTGAATTAATTAATTTGTGAAAGTGTATCATATTATTATTATGCAGTTATATACAATTATCTGAGTTTTGATAATTCAATAATAATGTATATTCTTTACTTCAAAATTAGTATTACACTTTTCTTAAAGAAACTTTTTAACCAACTTAAAGAAACTGAGTTAAAGAAATAAAAATTATTTCATTTTCCATTACATACAGTAGTACATTTCACACAGTCCTTAAATATTTATCAACGCTTTGGGAGATTTTTTT
>Ga0099826_10000852_pt1 | contig 16522 bp, 4 predicted proteins | sample Mtrugardesep15_FD_76830 | JGI IMG/M metagenome (GOLD analysis project Ga0099826, IMG submission 76830) | Root nodule microbial communities of legume samples collected from California, USA - M. trunc garden sep15 | ecosystem: Host-associated > Plants > Roots > Nodule | place: USA: California... | reverse complement strand
TTTTTTTTTTTTTTTTTTTTTTTTTTTTGTTTTTTTTTTTTTTTTTTTTATTGGATCAGTTAATTATTCTATTTGCCTGCAAATGATTACAAATTGTGTAGCTAGTAATCATCATCTTAGTGCATGGTATGTATGATTGGATTCGTGGTGAATTTAGCATAATTACAATGAAGACTCCGTGATTTTACAAAAGCTACACAGAATGTTATGTTACCATAGTATTATTTTTTATTTAAATATAAAAGGTGCCTTCATAACGGGTTTGTGTCTATTGATGATGATTCCTTTGTAAGAAGGATCTATAATTTTAAATCTCTTGATTTTGGACCATGTTTTGGTTTTTTCATTTTGACACAAGATGTCATTAGAATATTTCATTTATAAATGTGAAATCCTTCAATTTTTTTGTTTTCCCTAATAATTTTGCGCTCTTAATTTGTAAATATTCTCAATTTCATCATGTTCATGTCACCAGTTGAGCTGGAAAAGCAAACATTTTGTGATCTTAAAGTCCTCAATAACACAGAGAACTATGTTGCTTTCAAGGTAATCAATTAACTGCTTCACATTCCACAACTTACTTCTTGTTGCTAGATGTGTTTTTCTCTACATTATTCTTTGCTGATTCTGTTGTTACATTATTATACTTGCTAGGTCAAAACCACTTCCCCAAAGAAGTACTTTGTACGACCAAACACTGGGGTTATTCATCCTTGGGACTCATGTATCATCAGAGGTGATTTTTTTCCCATTGCACATTGCAGTCATTTATAGGTTTAGTTCTTTGATTAAGAATTATATTTTTTTTTTGGATTTAGAGGCACATACACGGACACGTCGACACCATTAATAATTTGAGAAAATAAAATATTTGAATGTAACTGGACTGACATATACTTGATACATCTACTCGGCCCTAAGCAAGAGGGACCATGGGTCTATCATGAGTATCCTAGCCCATAATCTGGAATCTGGATAAGGCCATTATCCTGACCCAGGGTCCGAATTGACCAAGTCTTAGAAATATCATCAATCACGTGCATTTACTTGGTTAGGACCTAAAGGAACATGATGAGGATTGAGGAGGAGGCGTGGCAACGGTCCTCCGAGTTAAATGGGCGCGTCGAGACCACAATGAAACTATCAGCCCGATCCCCACCGTCTATATGTACCTAACCCGAGACAAACCTTAAACCAACCGCATTTCACCTAAATACTAAACAACCAGGGTCTTGATCACACAGTGCATTGCCAGGAAGACCTACCAACACGTGTCAAACGCTAGACATGCCTTCAATGTGAAGTGTCGGTGTTGCATAGTTTAGACTTTGGAGAACACACTAGAGACTCAAAATGTAGAAACTATTCGATGAAAAGAAGAAGCACTTCACATCTTGAAACTCCAGAGGCATACTTTATTCTTCAAATAAACAAGGTGATTTGATGAAGAGTAATATTATTTTGTATTCCTTAACCTCTTCCCAAGAAGCTCTTGTTAATTAAACTCTTTTTCCTTTAGGCTTGAAACTGAAACACTTTTACTTTTACTAGGTCTTTAAAGTTTTGTGAAGATTGAACTGCTTAAAGGAGATATGCATGCGATCACATTACTAAATGCCCATACAGTAGACTAAGCCTGTAAATACTGACACTATAGTTTCAACCGATCATATATCTGATCATGTGATATAGTATTTTCCAAAGGATTTTTCCAAGTGATCTTATTTTTGGATAAACAATACTTGAAACCAATTATATTTATGCTATTATTTTATGAATGGGGAGTTCTTTTGCATTTTGCAGTATTAGCATCTGTCTTAATTGTCCAATTTTTGTATTTCTACAGTCACTCTTCAAGCCCAACGCGAATACCCTCCAGATATGCAATGTAAAGACAAGTTTCTCTTACAGAGTACGATAGTGGGTCCAAATACTGATGTTGATGAACTTCCAGCAAATACCGTAAGAGATTCAACACTGTCCTTTACACTGTATCATTTATATCAGCTGAAAAGAAAAAGTTGATCATGAATACTGCTTTTTGGCTTGCAGTTTAATAAGGATAGTGGTAATTCAATAGAAGATTTGAAACTAAGAGTCGCATATATCACTCCCTCTTCACCCGAAGGAAGCTCTGAAGATGATGCCGCAAAGAACTCTGAACAAAATACCTCTTCTGTGAGTGTCTTTTTTTCCTCCATCCTTTCTGCGATTCAGTTTGAAGTTTCATTTTTATTATTCATTTCAAACTTGCTTAGTTTGTCTATTTGGAAATAATGCCACATGCTTATGTAAAAATGCTACAAAACATGTTGTGATTGATAAATTAAAATTAAAAATTGAATAAACATTGAAGTTTCTGCTATATGACCTTTAGGATGGAAGATATAAATCCATGCCTCCATAAAATTTCCCCCTTCCAGAGTAAATGTAGTATCTGGTTATACAAGCCAAGGTTCCTCTGCTTTCTTGTCATTTTTTTCTTTCTAATTTTATACATGTGTTTTCCCTAATTTTGAATGGCAAAAATCCTCAAGCAGACTATGCACTCTTCATAAGGTTTTGTTTAGTCAAATTACTTGTGAAAGCTTCACATCAGAGCTTACTCCTTGCTGAACTGTTTTATTATTATGTACTTTGTTCATTATTTTGTTGAAGGGCAAAAAAGTTATACCGGCTGATTTTAAGTATATACATATACTCATATAGGTGCTAGGAAATGAGTAGTGCTTGCTTGAGTTCTGTGTTTGAGTGACTATCTCTAAAATATTACAAAATATCTCAAGTTTTCTAGCTAATTGTCAATCATTTCGTAGATTATATCGTAATGCCAGACCCATCTTGGTAATCCTGCCCAACTTGGCTTTCTCCTACTTTGGCAGCTGATGCCATGTCTGGAATTAGGCTTACGATTTAGCTATGTTGTTCTTCCTTTTCTGTTTTATTTTAATCTTTTTCTGATTGATCAAAACACAATAGCATATATTTCATGATCATATCATGAGACTTAGTTAAACATCCAGCTATGTAGTTTAGCTTAGCCAATCATGCTGAAATTGAATTTCTTTTCCTTGAAGAATCAGGCTGTACAGCTCTTGAAGGAAGAAATAGAGGCCGCTGCCAGACAAACGCGACAGCTTCAACAGGAACTGGTAATTATGCTACATGTTTCCACCATAACTTAGTTATCATAAGATTTTGGTTAAGGTTTTCCTTTATGTCAATATAATACTAACAAAGATCTTTGTAGAGGACTTTACTCTCTGATTCTGATTGATGGTGATATTGTTTGAAAGAAAAGAAAAAATAAATACATTCATGGTAAATTCAAGTCAACCATGTTCCCTGTTCTAAAATTGGCCATGAAGTGAATTAGAGCTAAAATGATTTTTCCGGACTAGAAATTAACATCATCTAAAATTTTAACTGTCTGAAAGATTTTCTTTCTTTCTTTTTTCTTATTTCTATATTAACTGTGTGATGCATCATGCATATATATTTATAGTTGAGACTTTAGCGCTATTACAAATTAATATCACTGATCCATTTGTTGTCTTGATGGTGTAGGACATGCTGAAAAGGCGTAGAAACCAGAGAGGCGATCCTGGCTTTTCTCTCACCTTCGCCCTTTTTGTTGGTCTCCTTGGATTTTTGCTTGGCTTTCTTTTGAAATTTTTATTCTCTTCACCATCTACAGAATAATTTACACTGTTTAAAACCTTTGCATGCATACAGACAGACTTTCAGCGTTGTTCACTGTAAAAGTGTAAAGTTCCATATTCTTTTAAATGAGATATTTTTCAGTTTCCCTCTTACCTTGCTGTATACACTGCTTGCTTAATAGTTACCACAAAACAAAGAAAATGGGAAAGCTTAACGATTACTTCTGAAGAGATTGTTGCATTATTATTGTCAGAAATCAGGATAAATTTATTTACACTTTTTAAATTGCTCAAGTTTCTACATGTCCATTCTTATAATCAGATTCAACATTTTGTCAGTTTTGATAAAACTCTTTCTGTTTGTCATATTTCCTGTTAATTTTCTGTTCTTAATTTGTGAAGCAGTTAAAATAAAATCAGACCACTTCAAAGATTTAGTACTTGTTACCTGTTGGATGTTTTCTATGGAGTGATCTTAGTGCACAGAAATCAATCTTTTTATTTATACGACCTGAAACTTATGCACAGGCTATTAGTTAAATATATTTTTGAGAATTGCTAAAAAAATACTTCTCCTAAGTCCTAAGGAGTCAACCCACGAATCAAGAATGCAAATGTGTCCTTTTTTAATTAAGGAAGAAAGTTTTATTTCCGAATGGGTGTCGATACAATTAAGGCTTTGCTCTTCTTGTAGTTTGACTCCTTTGTGAGTTTTAACATTTTCCTATAAAATTTGGAATTTTATTCATTTTGGTTAGTATATTAATAAAAGTTCTGTTTTTAGTCCCTTTACACACACATAACAATATATTGCATTTAATTATGTCAAAAGTATTCATTATTAAATTGTTTTCTATCATACCTTTTTCATGTTTTGTGAATGTGTCCAAATAAATTATATTTGAGGTTGTGACCACACAAGTGCTCCTCTCCTTTAAACGAAAATTGAAAAATCATACATAACATATTTGTAGAAACATTTTATGAACTCTTATTAGACTTCGTGATTGGGGTATGGAGTGTTTGCCTGTTAGCACTTCTTGTTAAGATTTTGGAGAGGACTTTTGCACGTGTTTTTTCAATGCAGCATCAGATTATTGGTTTGGCAAGAGTGTGGCATTTGGGATCAATTGTAAAAAAAATATTACAACGCCTGCAATAATAGTGCAACATTTGTGCACCGATATGTGTCTGGTGATACGACGGCTATGTTGCCTGTAATGTTCTGGAGCATTTGGCAACAACGTAATAAGCGCGTTTGAAAGAGTGTTGAGTAGTCTTACAATCGGGTAGTTTCTCGTTGGTAGGCAGTTTTAATTATTTGGTAGCTTGTGCAGCAAGCAACTAGCAACGGAAATGCATATTAGATCTTGTCTGGACAGTTTGTGGGCTCTTATTAGTAGTTGGCAAAAAACTTCCACTACTCCTTTCAAATGTAATGTTGTCGTTTTTTTTTTTATTTTGCTCATAATCGAACTCATATTGACATGTGTATTCGAGATAATATCCGCAGATAGGTATTTGTCAGGACATAATAATTCTCTCCAACTTGTTACTGGATGAAGGCGAGGCTTGTGGACTCTTATCTGCAATTAAACCTTGTAGTGACAAAATAGTGACTAGAAGACCAAACAATAAACAGAATAGCACAAGAATTAACCTCTTATAAAAATAGCACAAAAATTGATATGTTTCCCAACATACAAAATATGAGGGACACCAATAGAACCATTTGCCGATTAAAAACACTAACCACTCTGTCACTTCAACACAATTAGTGATGTGCAATCTGAACATGATTTTGAAGTTTTTACATTTTAAAAACTTTGCACTAATTGGTCATAAAAAAGTAAAATAATCGTGGGCACAAAGGAAAATATAAAGGACAAAACTTATAAGTTGAACACAATGGCAGCCACGTGATTTGGTTGGGTAGATACACTATCATCCAATCAATCTAATGTCATGTTATATTTTTGTCTAAAAATAAAAATATTTTATTGATAACAATAATTTTTTGACTTTCAAAAAATCAAATATACTACCTCTAATAAATTTTAAATGGGTCATGCTAACCGGTGCCTCTAGGGCACTGGTTAAACATACCAAAAAAGGACTTATTACCATAAAAGAAAACTACTTTAACATTTTATGAATTAATTACATAATTTTCAATATAATAAATATTATATAATTTTTATTTTTCGTATCCTTAACCAGTGTCATAGGGGCACCAGTTAGCATTTCCCATTTTAAATATACTCCAAAAACAATATTACTATATTAGTCTCATTAACGATGTCTTAGGACATTCGTTACATTTCCAACAAAAAATGTACTTCAAATTTTAAGTTGGAAAAAAAATTGTCCCAAATTATAAAGTAGGTTTACAATTTCAATGAAGCATTAATGTTACTTTTTTATTATACTCTTAACTATTTATTACTTTCTATTTTTAATTCTTTAATTTATCTTTCTCATATTGTTTATTAAGGATATTTTTATAAAATAACTCATAATACCTATGTTCCATACTTCCCTAAAATAATATCTCTGTCTATACAAAATTTTCATTTCTTAATAGGCGTGAAATGACCAAAATATCATGTAATTTAGGGCAAAGAGAATTTCATTTTTTCTTGGCTTCAAAAAAACTTGTTATCACATTTTTAACTCAACATGTCATCTTTGTAGGAAGAAAAAAAAAACCGAAATTTTTTGTTTCCTTCAAAAATATAACGAATCTTGATTTGTGAATAATGTCAAAATTCAACTTATAAAAAAGTCAAAGCTTAGAGAACATTTTAGAAGGAAAAAACTATTCTCCTTATTTAAGAAAGTAACTAAATTGCTTACCATGTCATATCGATCGTGATTTGTTCTGACTTGTACTTTCGTAAATTTCGTTGCTATTGTATGATGATGACGTGGAGGACAACATAAACGCTGATGTGGCAAGCTCCAATTGGTTGCATTACGTAGATAAAATCGAAATCGAAATATCAAACTGTGAGATGAAAACAAGAGAAAGCCAAATTTGGATTACTATTACTTGCTAAGTAAGAAAGGGACATTCCAGTAATTAACCAGAACCTTCTTCGAAATTATCCTCCTATCTACCCGTCTCTTTCAAATTAATATAAATATAAAGTCACGTATTTTTGTCTCTTCATTCATTCGATTCGATTCGAAATCTAAACAAAAAAAGAAAAAGCTATGGATTCATTCGCTTCGTTCTTCGATTCAACACCTCGATGGAATTTCAATACTCTCAAAAACTTCAATCAGATTTCTCCCCGCGTTCAGAATCACCTCAAACAGGTTTCTTCTTTATCTCTTCTGTTCAAATTTCTAGGTTTTTTACAATTTCAGTTATTTCAATTTTCATCAATTAGAAATTAAATTCTCTGAATTTGTGGGTTTTCTAGGGTTTCTTGATTTATCACCAGATAAAGATATATTATTTCTTGCTTAATCTAGTTTTGATTATTACGGAGATTTAGAAGAATTAGGTTAATGAAATCATTGGATTATAATTTACATGAACTAGTTTTACAATTGTGTTGAATTAATGATTGTAGGTTTATTTGACCTTGTGTTTCGCCGTGGCTGCTGCTGCTGTTGGAGCTTACATCCATGTCCTTCTCAACATTGGTGGTATTCTTACCACACTTGCGTGTGTGGGAATTAGTGTTTGGTTACTCTCAACACCTCCTTTTGAAGAGGTATGAATTTCTGTTTCTTTTTGTAGCTTTTCGTTCTTTTCATGGTTTTGCGGTTTCAATTGTTAATTATTACTAACCTGTTTGTTTCTTTTTATGGTTTTGCAGCGAAAGAGGTTGACTTTGTTGATGGCCGCGGCACTGTTTCAGGGTGCCTCTATTGGACCCTTGATTGATTTGGCTATTCAAGTCGATCCTAGGTATGCGTTCATTGTATTTGTGGTTTGCTGGTGCATTGGTATCTTTGGTTTTTTTGTCGCAAAGTTTGATAATGTGGTTATTGAATCACATCAGGGATTCCTATATTCATGTAGTATATATAATTCATATGTGTATTATGTTAAATTGCTAATTGTTTTGTGGTCTCATGCTTTGCGTCAAGCCAACCAAGTGACCGATGGCTTAGCTGAATTCGGATTGTATCTTGATAGGTCCAATAGAATGCTTTATTCTATTCTGCGTTTTATCTCTTCTGCTGTGTACGTTGATCTGTCAGTGGTTCCAGTTCGCCTGTGGTTTTTAGTTTTCTTTGTTTTGGTGTTTAGCCCTCTCTTTTCATGCCCCCCAAAAAATTGCTAGTTGTTTCATTTTTTTGTTATCGAAATGGAGATTTAGGATTATACCTTATCTCCATCAAAGAGGGAAAAGTGGGGTTTTGGATGGTGTAATATATTTTTACTTTTGGATAGATTTCTGACGTTAGTCTTCCATTGTTCCAGCATCATCTTCAGTTCATTTGTGGCAACTGCCTTGGCCTTCGGGTGTTTCTCGGGAGCAGCTTTGGTTGCTAAGCGTAGGGAGTACCTCTACCTTGGTGGCTTGGTTTCTTCTGGGTTGTCCATTCTTATGTGGTTGCACTTTGCTTCTGCCATCTTTGGAGGTTCAATGGCTCTGTTTAAGGTTGAGGTAAATAACTTCGAGAGTTCTTACTTTTCTGGAATTTTCTTTAAGCTTTGTTTTCATAATGCTATAAGGTTGTTTACATAGTGTTTCTATCCTACTTCTGCAGTTGTATTTTGGGCTTTTGGTGTTTGTGGGTTACATTGTAGTAGACACGCAAGAAATAGTTGAGAAGGCACACTTTGGAGATCTTGATTATGTGAAGCATGCCCTGACCTTGTTTACCGATTTAGTTGCAGTTTTTGTCCGGATTCTAGTCATCATTGTAAGTTTGATTCTTGACCAGCCTTTTATAGATTTCTTCTCCACTTCGGCTTTGTGTTTTGTTTTCCTCTTATAAATATTGTATTGACTGTCTTTTTGTTATTTGCAGTTGAATAACTCAGGCAAGAGGGCGGAGGAGGAGAAGAAGAAAAAGAAGAGAAGAGAATAATTTTCTTACCAATCAAACTTGCTTGACTCTTCTCCTGTAATCTTTGGGTGATAGTAAAATACAATAACAGTTGTCTGAGAAGTGTTCTTCACGTCTTGAACTTGTTCCCACTGTGCAGTTAGTCATGTTTCTGCTTTATAACACATGTTGACATGTTATTTTAGTTTTCTAATAAAAGAGGTTATTACGTACCATTACTTTTTAAGATAGGGCCACACAAGATTTTTTTGAAACGGGAAAAACTGGATACAATTATGGGGTTTTTTCCTTCATGAATTAGGAGGAATTCTTGTAGTTTGGTATATAAACAATTGTTAACAGATGTTGTGTTTTAAAACTTTCTTATTGAATTAGTCCACGCAGTTGTGGTCCTTTCCTTACAAGAATGAGTTTTGAAATTTTATGGGATGCCTAGATAAGTGGTTTTACCATTTTATCTGGGAGATGGAAATCCCCAGGAATGTGGTTTTTTTTCCCAGGACAGCAGTGCAGCATTTATAGGATCTGGAAATACTGATATTGTCACTCACCAATATAGAAGTTACTGACACAGGTCATTAGATCCCAGCTAGATTATTAGAATTTTATTCTGCTATGCAACGTCTGAGTGCGTCTTCATGCAATGGTGGTTTGAATGTTTGATTCTTGTATGGAAAAAGTTTATGAGGCTGAGAGTTGAGTATTTCCCGAAGTCGTAATAGTGTGTATATAGTTTGAATTTAAATTATTATCTGTCACCTGTTTTGTGTACATGCATGCTACAAGAGAACTAGGATTTATCTAACACACAAGAACCTCTATGTGAGTTGATAACCACCAATCTACTGTGTTGTGACCTTTTTCCGTAAAAAAAATGCGTGTGTCTGGAAATGAATTCTCTAAATTCGTAACCCTAAACTTAGTCAATTTTTGGGTTTCTTAGGTCATCACCACACCCAACACAATCTCCTTTCAATCTCTCTTATATTCTTAAGCTGTAAGAGTCTGCAGTCATATGAGTCTGCAAAAATCTTGAAAGTATTTTGAATAAAAAGAAGTCGCTCAAATTGTTTGATCGTGTTGTAAAATTTGATGAAGTTAAAAGTAGTCAAACTTGTGCCTTTTAGAGTATGAGTCAATTTCTTATTAAGTGAATCTACCTCTTATCTTGAAATGTGATTTTATTTGATCTTGATTACACTAAGTTTCAACATCGACCTAATGACATATTGATCTACATTAACGTCAAGAAGACTGAATCTTCATAAAAAAGAGCACTGAATACATGTATTTTTCTCTTAATTTTTACTGTTGCTAAAAAATATAGCAAATTCTTCAAATTATATGAAATTTACAAGAATAACATAAGTTATTGGATTCTGAAGCTCGTCCTTCTCCTAATCATTGATGGTTCCTATATCAGCAGTGCTAAGTTAAGAGCTCGTGGAGATCTTATTGCAAAGGGCATATATGTTAGAGGTTTTTCGTACTAGGCTTACAACTTGTGGGGTCCCGTTGGAGATTATAAAGACATATATGTTAGAGGTTTTCCACACTAGGTTTACACTTGTGCAGTTCCATCAGATTCTATAGGCATTTATTTAGAGCATTTTCTTACAACCTAATTAATGTGTTCTACTTCAGTTATGATGAATTTTCGAGTCTTGTCCATTGTTTGAGAAAGGCTAGTAGATTGGATTTCTCTCTCGTCCTTATTGAGATGGACTTCTGTCTTCCTCAATGTGGTTGATAATCTCCACGCCCCTGCTTCAAGAAGCTTGTATGCTTATCTATCTTATCCTATTACATTTTGTCCTGGAGCACTCAGATTGATGATCTCATTGATCCAATTGTTCTGCATTTTCAAAAAACAACTTCTCTGATCTTAGCTATTGTTCAGTTTAGTGGCAAATTGTCGTCTGACAGTGGTTACTCCTCTCTTTATGAAATTCAGAGTTTGAATAAATTTGAGGTTCCTGCTAAACTCAGCAGGGCTCCTAAAATTGTTGAGGTCATGTGGTACTATTTGCAGAGTTTAGAGCCGATAACTCGGGTTGTTTTGTTTTCGTTATTGGCATTGGTTCATCTTTGCAGAGCTCACAACTATCATGATGGTCATTGAGTTAGCAACTAAGCACGTATGGCTCGGACTTTTGCTTGAAAGTGATTCTTTGTTAGCAATCCCTTCATTAATAAAAGTTATATTGTTCTTTGAATATTAAAACTGGATAGAAGAATTGCATCTCACTAAATCTACAATTTAGACTTGTGCTGGTAAATCGACAAATTTTGATCACAGTATTCTGGTTTTAACCTAGTAGGATTCTTTATACCAATACCATGAGGGAGGATTTTATTAGGAATGATAAGTTAGACCTTCATAATTTTCATTTCTCTTGATTCCAAAGGGTTAGGTTTGGCCCTTCATTTCATTTGTATTTTTTTTTTTCATTTTTATTAATATTAATGAGTGTGCTGCAAATAATTGGTGGGATTTTCAGTTGCAGCATAGTCAAGATGTCACAACTTATGCTTTTGCATGCTCTTCGCTTGATCCAGAGAAAAAAAAATATGAGTATTTTATTTTATATCATCTTAACTCAATCAATGGTACTTTTATAAATCTTAACCCAATCATATTAATATTATAGAGATAACATCATCTGTCATCGTAAACTTAACTCAATTAATAGAAACAATGTTTAATATATACAAGATTTGAGATTCGAATTCCGACAAAAAAAACAGATAACACCATGCTGACCAAAAAAAGAAAAAAAAAGATAGATAACTCCCCGTCGTACTTTTATATATATAATCAAATAATGGGGCATAGCCTTTCCTTTCGCCAAAACAAAAAATGCTTCACGAATAATGGCGGTGACAAATAAGGATACGTGACACATTAAGTCTAAAATGTACCCAATTTCAATACCTTTGATTTGATGCTATCTATTCCAAGTTGTTAACTTTTAGATTCAAACTGAAGAAAAAAAGAAGTTGAACCATTGGTTCTTTAAACAATATTTTTAGTAAGTTATACGGTCTTTTTTTTAGGGTAAATTATAACAAAACAGTTTGGTTGATAAACAAATTAAAAGTTCATTTTTCAGTTGAAAGCAAATAATGGTTACAACAGTGTAAAAGTCTTTGACTAAATTAACTATTGTATTAGTTCATTTTTCATACAAATTCATATTTTTATATGCAAAAATAACTTTTTACATAATTATTACTATTATAAATTAATATCCATTGAACAAAAAAATATTGGAAATTACGTTCTCTAATTAATTTTGATATAACTTACCTATTGAAGAGAATAATTTATCATTTATGCAAGTGCACTCCTTCAAACAAAAAATTGTTCACGTGCGCAAAATGAAAATATAGGTGTGAATTTTCCAACAACATAGCCAGATTCAAACTTCTTTTATATCAACAAAAAGGGTCAAATTTGATTCAGAATCAATGCGTTTTGCAAACAATTTAAGTCGAAAGAAAAATAGAGTTGTGAAATTTGAATTATCTTTAGTGTTCCTCTTCCCTTAGGATCATAAGATTGAGATTAAAATAATAGTAATAGGTTTTCCATCTTAATGTTCGTCACACTACCTTTTAAGATTTTGTTCCGGTTTTTGTCAATTATTATTTGTGGTTTAGAACTTGTTTTCAAAGACAGTGTCAATGTTCCGACCCACTTTCTGAAGTATTGTCTTGTTTTGAATGTAAGTTTTTCACGGTTTTGTCATTTATAAAAAATGTCATGTTAAATTGAAAAATATGAATATTATTTATAAACTATCATTAACTTTAATTTCTAATCAATGTAAAACTTTTAAATGTATAAAAACAATGGGGATATCATACCTTAGTTTAGTTAGTGATTGAAACTAGACTACGATCAAAAATGTGTCCCTTATCTTTTGACGATAAATATTATTTTGTAAGAAAAGGAAAACCGGCCATTGGGTGGTTTTACCGTAGATTAATTAGGTTAGCCTTGTTTTTGTATTTTCCTTTCTCCCCCACCTATTTCCACTAATTAAGCTCTCTCAACTTTTATTCCACCAAGAATAAGAATAAGGGGCAGGGACATTAGAAAAAGCATATGGGACGTATATAAAGCTTAAACGATTCACCACATAAAACCACTCTGCAACCTTAACACTTTTTCCTTTGGTACACGTGGCCAACTTAAAGTTAAAGCCGCCTGGTCCCACAACCGTTCTCAAAGGATAATAATAGCATAGTTTTTTTTTTTTTAAAACTAAGGTGTGTCTAATCTAGACAACACCCAAAATGCAATAAACTGAAAAAGATAATAATAGCATAGCCTTAACAATGGTAGTAAATTAATAATTTATTATTTCTTGTAAGATCAACTTCTACATAATGTATTATTTTTTTTAATGTAAGAATCGTTAGTTGTTCAAGAAAAAGATAATCTTTATATAGTTGTTTGGTAATTAATAGATACTTATTTTTTATTTTTAAAGAGGGTCCTTAACAGTGAGTAGTCCTTGTTAAGTAAAAGAAACCTCATTGAAGATGCTCTTAGATCTTGTCTTCGTAAGCATAACTCAAATAATAAAAAGAATATATACATAAGTCATGGTTTGAATTATGTATACCTCATTTATTCACTTTAAAAAATGAATTATAATCACCAACTATTTGATAAAAAAAAAAAGTTTATACAACCTTTTTTTAATAAAAAAAAATTGTCCTACCTTCCATTTATGACATTTTTTGTCGTGTCCTAAAAAATTTAAATGTATTAATACATTCGATTTTTAAATCAATAGTTTTAGTTGCTATTTGAAAAAATATATTTTTTATTATTTATGATTATAATAACTAAATCTTATTTATAAATATATTGATATACTTTAATATAGGAGTGTAATGTAAAAACTCCACCTTTTATGACACAACTTTGAACACATATTAATAGAAAAATAGAAAAATACTTTGAACACAAAATGAAATTGAACTTGCTAATAAGACTTACACATGCAATGTTTTTTTAAAAAATGTCAAAGAATATTTTTATAGCACTTGTTAAGAAAATTAAAGTATATAAATATTTTCTTAAAAAATAATGGGAAATAATATATTTAACATTTTGAATGTTTAAAAAGTTTTATCATATGTCCTCATGAGCTTAGCTCACTTAATAAGGGATAATGCATATATATGTATGGGCCGAGGTTCGAACCCCGAACCCTCCACTTATTCACCTTTAAGGTCAATTTTCTAACCGCTAGGCTGTTTGACCAAAAAACAAAAGTTTTATCATATAAAATCTCTGTTTTTTGTTTTCTTCTCAAAATGTTTTTATGACATTTGTTAGTGATTTTTTTTAAAAAAAAACTCGCGCAATAATCACTCTAGAAAAAAAAATACTAAAAGTTGGCCTAAGACAAGCAGATGAGTTTTAACTGGACCCACCCACCACAATGTTTTTCCAAATTTTTGTTTTTGTTTTTTTTTCTAATTTTTGAGAGGCCAAATTTTTGTTGTTGAAGGGAGGGTGTTTCTACTTTTTTTAATAATACATTTTTATAGTATATATCATATATAGTATAAATCTCTATAAATCTAACGGATTATATCTTAGTAATCATGGTTGAGTCTAACACAATCCCACAAAATCGGTTTGTGAGGTGAGGATTGCCCCCACTTATAAACACATTTGTCAGGCCAACACCTATCCGATGTGGGACTCTTAACACACCCCCTTATGACACTATTGGGCTTGGTTCGTGGACATAAATGGTGGGTGGCTCGATAGCAGAACCTGATAGCAGGTGGCCCAATGGATCTTGGAGAAGCTCTGATATCATCTTAGAAATCGTGGTTGGGCCTAACACAACCCCACAAAATCGGCTTATGAGGTGAGGATTGCCGCCACTCATAAACACATTTGTCAGGCCAACACCTATCCGATGTGGGACTCTTAACATTATATTATATTATATACTTTTTTGAAAAGGTCAGAATGAGTATATTAATCAAAACAGAAAGTCCAACCCAACATGATTAGTGTCAAAAAACATAAAAAGTTCACTATATTTAGTGTAATCAGTCGAAAAAACTAAATCAAAACAACTAAGATAGTGACTAAGTGACTACTCCCCAAACATGAGGGGATTAAACAAAGAATAAATGAAAATCAAAAACAAAATTTACATTTTTCGGTTTCAACCACCAAAAAGACATCAATTTAATCTTGTCAAACACACAATACAAAGATTCCTCCTTATACTAAAAAATATGGCAGTTTTGATCTTTTCCAGTAACTCAAACACACAATAACCATATCAAATATAATGACAACCAAATACTTTTTAAAGAATTTCGTAGCTGACCAATTTGGAGAAGATGATCAGAGAGACACACTTTCACATATTGTATACCTAACCAATGCGTTGCTAACAATCAAATATTTTCAAAAAATTCACAACCCATAAATAGATGATCAACATTTTCAATATTATCGCAACCACTCACACACAACTGATCGTTAACGTTAATAATACCTCTTATGAACAAATTGTTTTTGGTTGAGATCATATTACCCAAAAGCTGATAAGCAAAAATAGTGACTTTCAAAGGGATCGCCTTGTTCCAAGTAATGTTGGTGAAATAAGATCCTCCATTAGAATCCCCTGATAACAATAATTGATAAACTCCACTGACTGTGTACCATTTTTGTTGGATCTAAGTGCAATAACCACACATCATCTACCCTGTCCTGCAAAATAATATAAGTTAACAACCCAATACACTCTCCGCTTGATCTTCCTCTCAGGCCAACAACCGCAATCTCCATTTTCATGCCTCCCCCTCCACACCCTAACTTAGGGTACTCATCTTAGCAACATACGATAACTTATTCTCAACTAGGCACAAAAAATATGTCTAAATCTTACACATAAGAGTGCCTACTTTAGCTATGCATTCCATAAAAATGATGTAGAAGACCCATTGCCTACCATTCTTCTCAAATTATCATTGAACCAACTACTCACTTCGATCCCCGCATTTACACGTTATCATCATTTATTTCCATCAAACTGAATCTATTCTTCCGCCATCACAAACACTCCTTCCTCACCCATTACGCGCGACTAAAACATTATATGATAAACTACCACTATCCACCTTCAATCTCCAATACCATTTCTCCAATAATGGTGTAAATAATAATTTATTGCAGAACTATCAAAATTTTAAAGGTAAAAGTGCATGTTGGGAGGGTATCATCTTGAGTCCATTAAAATAAAAAAATAATTCACTTATTGGAATAAGATGTTGTCTCACTTCTTAAAAATATTTGATTGTTAGCAACGCATTGATTAGGTATACAATAATTATAAGGATATTAACACTTAAGCATGAAAAAACATCCCAAAAAAATGGTAGGACTAATTTCTATTTCTTCCAATAAAAAAGCAAAAATCGAAAAGAGTTTATTAAAATGAGTGTTTACTAACATTACTTTTAAAAAATATCAAAACTAAACATAATTAAATTTTCAATAGGAATTAATTTTTTGAACGGTTCAATGGGAATTAAATCAAGAACACGTTATATTGTCGGAAATATAAATATATTTAGCCCAACCCCAACTGCTTCTAGTTATATAGCGATCTGAAATAGCTTAGGATGAAAACACTTTTCAGTTTTCTTTTCAAGAGGGTCAGATGTATATCGCCCAAAAAAAAGTAGATTCGAGAGGAGGTGGTGGGTTGGCTATGGTCCTATGGTTGAATTTACTTTTTTTTGGTCGATGTACATCTGACCCTCTTGAAAAGAAA
>Ga0099826_10000851_pt1 | contig 16528 bp, 12 predicted proteins | sample Mtrugardesep15_FD_76830 | JGI IMG/M metagenome (GOLD analysis project Ga0099826, IMG submission 76830) | Root nodule microbial communities of legume samples collected from California, USA - M. trunc garden sep15 | ecosystem: Host-associated > Plants > Roots > Nodule | place: USA: California... | reverse complement strand
TATGAGAAGAGAGAAATAGATGAGAAATAGAGTAGATTTGATGGGTTGTTTGGTATAAAAGAAAGAAAAGAGAAATAGAAGAGAAAGAGATGCTACTGTTTTTTGAAAAGACAAAAATATCCTTCAATAAAAACTACATATAATTTATGATTAATTAAAAAAAATTGTACCGATTAAATTAAATTATTCATTAAATTAATTTAATCTATCAGCTAACTATTATTTCCTCTAAAAAAATACTTATTTTTATATCAGCTCAACAATGGAAATAGTTTGTTAAAAAAAAATAAAAAATGGAAATAGTAGCCAAGAAGAACATAACCAACCGTGTAACTTGCAAAACCATTTTTTTTGTCTTTTATGACACTATGAGAGGGTAGAATTGGAAAAGCAATAATAAGTGGCATCTCTCTTCCATTTCTTCGCTCATGTGTGAAGATTGGAAAAAGTGTGGGGCCCACATGTTGTAACTCTCTCTTCTCTCTTTCTCCCCTCTGCCAAACAATAGAAGTGTTGGATTTCTCTTCAATCTCTCTCTCTTCTACCTCTCTCTCCCCTTTTTCTCCTCTACCAAACAGAGGGTTAAAGTTGAGAGAGAGAAAGAGAAAAGGTCATTGTGACTTTCTCTCCATAAAATCACTTATTCATTATTTATGAGATACATTAAGCATTATACGACAATATTTTCTTTTCATCATGTAAACACGTGTCCTAAGAACATATTACTTCTAAGGTAACGACTCAATTAAATCCTTTACCGGTGAACCACTCAATTAATACTTTCAAATTTAAGTAATGGCCTAGATTTATTACAAGTTAAAATGAGAACACCTGCGAATGTTTACACATAGTCTTGCCCTTATTTCTTCCCCATTTGCCTTCTCTCTCCAACTCACCAAAAATTGTTGATATTAATATAATATATTTGGTGATGGTGGTTGGATTGTGTGTAGAAACGTGTATGTGTTCTCAATTATAAGTCCATCAAATCCTTACCACATATTAAATCTAACGGTATTTATTTTGTGGTCTAATTTAAAATTAGTCTACTAGTTAGCTTGCGTGTTGTGCAAGTAACTAGATAACAGGTGTTTAAAATTCAAATTTTCTGCTATAGGGTAGTTCATGTAGTTATGGCAGTTAGTTTCATTGTGTGTGATCAGACCACTTGTGTATATAAACAATGTGAAGTGAATAATGAAGAGTGGTGTGTGATTTCCAGCTTTACAAAACTCTCAACATATTTTTTTTCTCTTTCAAATTCAATCGTATTCTTCTTCAAACTAAAACACTAGAGTGTGTGAGGGCACAAGAGAATCATTGATTGAAACTTCTCTTCAATCAAACATTGGCATAAGAGCATGGTTCATGTTCATCAATTGTGACATTCAATCATGGCCAGTTCCCTACAAACCTTCAAATTTTGGATGACAATAACTACGACAAATGAAGTAGACAAATGAAGGTGGTGTTTGGCTATTAAGATGTGATGGGTCAAGTGAGCAATGGTGTTGACCCCATCACTAAAAGCTTATCTGATGCCTATAAAGTTGCGCACAAAGAAGCGAAGAAGAAATATTTTAAAGAGTTGTTCATTGTTCATTAAAGTTTGAGCCTTGATATTTTTTAGAAGGTTAGTGAAGCTCAATCATCAAAAGAGGTCTGAGATACTCTAGCGAAAGCGTATGCTGATGATGAAAATGAGAAAAAGGTGAGGTTACAAACTCACAAGAGGCAATATGAGATGATACAAATGGAGGATAAAGAAAGTGTAAGTGATTTCTTTACAAGAATATTAAAATTTATGAATTTTATGAAACGGTGTGGTGGAACACTTGCAAATCAGAGCATACTAAGGAAAAACTTGAGATCTTTATCTCCAATATTTGATCATATTGTAGTAGCAATAGAAGAATCCCAAGATCTTGTTAGCATGACCCTCGATTGGCTGCAAGGATTACTTGAAGCTCATGAATAACGCATGAAAGAGATAGGGGTTGAGAATGCTTAGAGTGAAATAACTTTGCAGGAACAATGCAGCAACAATGAGAATAGGGGAAGGGAAAGTGGTCTAGAAATAGAGGAAGGGGGAACCATCTCAATTCAGGAAATAGAGAAAGTCAAGGTGAAAATAGCTTCTTAAATCAAAAGAATAGAAACTACAACTATGGTGGATTCAATGGAAATCAAAGAGGAAGAAATAGCAATGGAGGAAGAAGTGGCAAATAACTCATCTCGAACCCATGTCAATAACTTGTCTCGTGACATATACTTTCATTCAGTGGTGAATTGAGCGTGGTAAGCAATAGAAGGATTATCAATTGGAGCTGGAATCTCGTCTTTTGCGTTGCCAAATGGATTATCAACTAGAGGTTGAACCTCAACTTTGACATTGTCGGGATCATATGGAACTTAGGGTACAACATTTAGCTTCACGTCGGCATGAGGTTCCACAATTAGAGGTGTAATGTGAGGTGTCAAATCAAAGGCGGGATCAATAGGAGCATCCATATTTGAAACAGTGCAAAAATTCTTAGAAAAAATTGTATGTTTTTGCGAAAATGAAAGTATTTTTTGAGGTATATGAATTGGATGGTGAGAAAGATGGTGAGGTGCTATCTATATATATAGCCATCTAAGATTTAATAATCAGAAAGCAAAAAAATTAATCCAAAAAACGTCTAATACACTTCAGACTATAAAATTCAAACGAGGCAAATTGTAGATCGCGCTAGGACATAGGATGGAAAAAATCTTTTATTTTTTGTGAATGTCTGTTTATGTAGCGGATTAGATGGTTCCATTGCCAAACATTGGGTAGTTTAACGAGTCCAGAGAACAAGTCGTGTATTTGTTGCTTTGTGTGACATATTTTTGCTTAACAACTTTTGTTTGTTTCGATATAAGCTGTGGTAGAAAAGGCCTAATTACTATGGTAGAACTATATGTTCTCGAATTCAACGTGTTGCTTCATTCTAATTTGAAACGTTAGTCTTATTAATTAAATATCTATGTAAGTAATGTACAAATTAACAGATGAGAACTCTCCTCAAGATAATAAACTTAATTTGTTTGCCAATGCTAGAAGAATCCTTTGCCATTGACGTGGGAAAACAAACACCAAAAATTTATTAGCTCGAGGAATTCGTACCTGATATAACAGGTCCTGTGTGGTAAAATACAATATTATAAGCAAATAATATATGGTAAATATCTTCAAAAATATATATGGTAAACATTATTCAACCTTTTTACATACAAGTTAACAAAAAATATATGGTAAACATTATTCAACCTTTTTACATACAAGCTAACAGGTATTCATGTATTTCATAGTCCCTCATTTTAACCAAAAAGGTATTCAATCATAGTCCCCCTCAAAAAAAAAAAAAGGTATCCAATCATAGTCAAAACTCAAAAGGGAATATATGTTAAGGTGATAGGAGGAGAATGGCCTGCATTATGAATATAGGCCTCTCTTGCAGATGATATTCACAATTTCCACTTTCTAGTATACACAAAACTGATAATGTAAAACATTGCTGCGAGCTTAGCAAATAAAAAAAGAGCTACTTTGATTAAATTGAAAACCATATAAAAACCAGATACGGATAAAAATATGGTGTTGGCAACCATAAAAGGTGTAATGAATTACAGCAATCATAAAATCAAAGATGCTTTTTCCAGCTAAATCTAAAGATGAACAAAACCTTGCCCAAATCAGTTTCATGAAGAAAAAAAAACATAAATGATGGACCATGAGCAACATCATACTATCGACAAAGTATTCTAATAACATAACTGCACTGGCAAGGGCAAGCATTTAGCAAGAATGAAATTAACATCCCATTGCTATCATGCCTGGTTGTCTCCACCCCTACCACCACGTCCATCCATTCTTCCCCTACCACGACCATAACCCCTGCCTCCCCTGCCTCTTTCATAGCCCATACCTCCACCTCTGCCTCCTTCATAACCCATACCACCTCCACCTCTGCCTCCTACATAACCCATTCCTCCACCTCTGCCTCCTTCATAACCTCCACCTCTGCCTCCTTCATAACCTCCACCTCTGCCTCCTTCATAACCTCCACCTCTGCCTGCTCCATATCCTCCACCTCTGCCTCCTCCATACCCTCCACCTCTGCCTCCTTCATACCCTCCACCTCTGCCTCCATAACCTCCCCCCCTGCCACCTTCATAACCTCCACCTCGACCGCCTTCATAGCCCCCTCTTCCACTTTCATAACCACCTCCACCTCTACCACCTTCATAACCTCCACCTCTGCCGCCGCCGTAACCACCTTAATAATATGAAAAATTTGAAGATCAGCTTATGATCAGATTAAACATGGATCTCCTTCACAAATACAACAACAGTTTTCCATATTTGATTGATGGAGCATATACTAAGAAACATGTAACTAAGCAGCATTCACAGCTTGCATACCTCCAGAATAGAAAAGAAAGTATAGATATAATAGGCTAATGACCAAAAAATTAAGATAATAACAGATGAGAGCATAAACTCAGGAAACCATCTCGGTGAAAAAGACAGAAAATCCCCAAGATATTCATTATCATCAGATAACACGGGAGGAAAATATGTAATAAACTAAACTTACCACGATACCCCCAACCTCTGCCTCGACCTCCCCCTCGGCCACGATTAGAATACCCGCCATTATCTGTCAGGAACCAAGCACAACAAAAGTAAACTTTGCAGAAAGTAGCCAACACTACCAAAGTACTATAATGCTAATATCCAGGATTCAAAATCTGTACCTTGATAATTTGCATATCCACCTTGGAAATAGCCATATCCACCTTGATAATTTCCATACCCACCTTGATAGCCATAACCACCCCTTCCCCAATTCCTACCTCTCCCCCTACCTCGACCACGACCTCGGCCATACGAGTCTAGAAAAAGATATAAGATGTGCTAAAAGTTAGAATGGATATATTCAATAGCCTATTAATGAAAAGCTAATATACGAGTTATAGCATGCTACCTTCATTTACAGCATTATAAGAATCCTGTGCTGGTTTCATAGGTTGCTGCTGATAATTGGAGTGTGGCTTTGATTGTTCAGCAGTAGATGGAGCTTGATACCTAAACATGAAACCATATAGACATCTTAAATACTAATCAAACAATCCAGGAAAGGATTCAAAATATAACCTTCATTTTTTTCCCTTCCCAAGAGGCTGTTGTAACAAGAAATAGCTCAACTGAATAAAAGGAACGTAAATAAGATCATGAAAGTAGTTACGGAACTCACCCAGGAGAATTTGTGTTCAATTCTCCAGTTGACAAGGTGATTGAGATCATGGAGACATGCCGAGTCATTTCCACACTGCAATAAATGTTGATATTCAACAACTTGGCCACCCAAATAGAAAAAAATTGATGAATACATCCAGAACGTTAAATTTCAAACAAAACTTACGGTACAAGACCCTCTTCAATGGGCTCCCACACATCTGTTATGCTAACTGAGCTGATTGCAGTATCTTGGTGCAAAGGGGAAATCCTCTTCTGTTTAAGCAGAATGAAAGCCAATCACAGAAAATCAATATGAATTCTGAAGTACAGGTATTTTCCAGATTTTAAGTTTTTTATTCTAACTTTTGGCAAACCTTTAGATTTATTGACGAGGGAACTTTTTTATTGTTCTCTCACCATTGCCAATTATTTTGAAGTTAACTTCTACCAGAAACATATGCTAGACCGCCATTTGCAAAAAATTTAAAGAACATATAAGAAGAAGAGAAGAACATCTTGCAAAGAAATGACCTTCAGAATCTCTGCAATGGCAACTGTCTTGCTGATTGCTTGTCCCATTGCCTTCAAGACAATCTCTTTTGCTTGCTTTTCCTGGATGAAATACAAAATACAGTTATAAGATGGCATAGACCAGAAATAGTTTCCAACACGTGCCAATTACAGTATTTGAATCATCTTACAGCAAAAATAGGTGATAATTTCAGGTAAATGAAATGGGAGGGATAAAATGTGATGGGAAAGACAACAATTTTATGACAAACTCTGTGGTCTGAAACATTGCAGTCAAATTGTGATCCATGGTAAGAATAAAAATGTTTTTTGAACGGTGAATGATGAATATATTTTGTTAACAAAGTGATATGCAACGTAATTTAAAAAACAATGTGTAAAAGATGTATATACATTAACATGTAAAAGGACCAAAAAAACATCGATCAATGTAAATGAGATAAACATCACATGACACATGACAAAATATTTAGAAACCAGAGTTTAATCATAAGTTTCACAAAAAGTCAAAATATTTATATTCATGAACCATATATTAAAGTCAGAAAAATTGAAAATTATGGAAGAAAAAAAAATAAAAATTATAAAAACTTGGAAAACATGGTTGTAATCAGAGGAAGAAGGATATTGTCTTAAGCTGAAGAGCAACAGAAGAATGGCATGGAAAAATATATTCTTTCAATCCTACTGAATTACCAAATGCTTATGGGAGTCTATTGGAAAAATGAAAAAGAAAAACACACTAAAATCAAAATTTTCAATATTGTCAGATGACAGAATTGGCCGTATCCAATGCAAAAGTAAAAACTTTTATGTTATTACAAATTGTTCAATTCCCAGTATGTACAACACCTTAGGTTCCAGTTCAACTTCTAATCGGAATTGATAGTGATTTGAATCGGAAATCTATGATTCATATTAAAATTTAAAATATTCCAAATCTTAAGGTGTTCCAATCCAGAGAAAGTTAAAGTAGTAACTAGGAAAATACTTAAAAACAGTTCCTTATGAACTGTTCGTCCTGTTTTGTTCTGATTATTAACAAACCTTCCAAAACCGTGAATGAAGGAATGCATTTTAGAATGTTTCAAATGATGTCGGTTAAGAAAATCTACTTGAAGAACCGTTTGAACCATGTGTAAGGTACTGTAGTTAAGTAACACCCTAGTATCTATTGTAAAGAAGACTAACAGAGGCCCAGTACAAAAGGAGGTTCAATTAGGAGATACTTATAAAACAAATGCATTGAAAGATCGAAGTAAAATGTCAGCCGAGACCATTAAAAAATATCTTACTAACATTTGATTTTTAGCAGAGCTTGTTACTTTGATATAATATAATAGCTAAAGGGTGTTATTTGCTAATAATCATGCCAACCCCTTAAAGTGGTTTAGTAGTTGCTGTCACTCCAAATTTTGTTACAAATTACAATAAACAACCTAACTAAAGAAAACCCTAACCAACACACATGCTACAACACAAAAGGAAAGGAGGTCTAAAGGTACAAGGGTTTGGCAGACATTGAATTAAGTTTTCACTTTACATTGTAACAAATGTTTCGAGTGATATATTTACTTCTCTTACTCTGTCTCATATATTCCTTTTAAACATAGGCATTGTGCAATGCTTCTACTGAAACAATAATCAACAAAAACATCAATAAAAACGTAAACTAACCCTAGTATGTTTCTTAGGACAGTGATATTTCAATTTCTGCTTTTTCTACAAACATCTTCTTAATTTTTAACATCTCCAATTTCCCAATATTGCTTAAGAACATTCTGGGACTGTAGCTTCTTTTATTACTGCCAACAATATTTCAAAAGCAGTATCATACCACAAACCTTTAGTTAGCACCATTCTTATAAAGAAAACTCTTAATACTGCTACAATTTTTTTCAAATAACTAGTAAGAAAAAATGACAATTACAAAATCCTAATGAACATTCACATTATTGCGTTTAGTCTGATTTCCGTGTTCGACTGTTTATCAGATTAACACACGGAAATGAACAAAACTTATACCTCAAAATAAACAAAAACGGTGTAGATTCCAAAAGGTTACACCAGAACAGACATGCGACCTATGAAACACCGACACAGATACCAGACACACGACACTGACACGTGAACTCCACAGACGGACACATCAAAACCGGTAAAAATTTGGAAAAATGGCTTAATTGAATGTAATCACATGTGTCGACACGCCTTCCATCATAATGAACCCACAAAAACAAAAATAACAAAAAGCATCATCATTCGTTACTGATTATTCATTCTTCCTTTGAATCATTTCAACAAACAGTATCTATAACCAATGTCAAGTTCTAAATAACATGAACAACCAACAAAAAATCACTCCAACACACAAAACAACAACAACAAACCCATCATTTCATCAATCAACAATAAAAGCAAAAAGAACTACATACATTAGCCACTCCAACAAACAAAACAACATGAATCAAAACTCAACAAACTCATAATTTCACTAATCAAAATCAAAAACAAATCCAAACATTTCTTAAAATGCCACACAAGAAACAACATGAATCAAATCAACAAAAAAAAACAAACACAGTGAATAGATTGTGATATTCTTCTAAAAAGTGATGAAATCAAAACATGCAAATGAAGATGGACCTGAAGAAGTGAAGTAGCGTAAGTGATGTAGTTACGAATGGCGCCTTGAGTAGTGATACGGATCTCATTTTCGTTGATGGGAGTTTCAGGTTTGGGTTTTTCGACCTTCTGGTACCTGTCCATGGTAGAGAGAGAAAGAGGTAGAGAGAGAAATGGAACCCTAATATTAACCTTAAAACCCTAGAAAAGGAGATGAAATGAAATGAAATGGAAAGGGTAAAGTTTTTCTTAAAACCTCACTCTCTTTTCTTCTGCCTTTTATTTTACCATTTATCTATCTATGCTTCCGTCCAGTATTTTTGGTTACCAAAAATTATCATATATTCTTATGCAATTTAAGTCGCGTAACATTACCATAAATATATAAAAAAAATAATTACCATATTCTTATTTTTGGTTGGATGATGGATTAGTAGATTAAATTGTCACTTCTAGTAACACCAAAAACAAAACAAAAATTGTCACACTCCTAATATAACTTAAAAAATATGTTAAACGAAAGAACCAATTTTTTAAGAAGTTAAACTAGTTCCATATTAAAATTAGGGAGAATGCAACGTGAAATCTTGAGAAGAACATACTTTAAAGTCTGAACTCAAGTTCCACCCGATCAATTCAAGTGGTACAAGCATCATGTTGCTTGCAAGAGTGTAGCATAGAAAATTAAGTAAATTGTTTTTTTTTTACTATTTTATTTTATATAATTGAGTCTGTGTTGATTCTTGTTTAGCTTCCATTTGACAACAAGGACTATCATGACTAGGCTTGATCCATGCAAATTTCTTTGATCTCCAAGAACACCAACAAATTCATCGATGAGTTCTGATCACTTTACTTATGATAAATAAAAATAAATCAGTTGCTAAAAAGAAAAATAAAAATATCTAGATTATTTTAGAGATAACCAAATTAATGAAGAACTTCTCCACTCCTTCCTTCTCAAAATGAAGAACTTATCATAGCTTGCATGCATGTTTTCATATTTGAGCTTACATTTTTATTTAAAAATTTAATAAAATGTATGCCTTTAATTTGGATTTAAGGAGTGAATTTGAAGTATTTTAAAACTTATGTTGTATCTACAAAAGAAAAGTTAATCAAATTCATTTGTTTATCATCATAAAAAAGACAAGAGTGTTAAAACCAAAGAGATATAAATTCCAGCTAGTAATTGATTTTGATGATAAAAGTGAACAAACTCAATTTATCATTTGTTATTTGATGAATTCCTTCAAGTGTGCAAATTGAAATTATAAGTGTATAGATCTCAATTAGTTAGACAAATTCAAGTCTTTGTCTTATCAACAGAAGCAAAGAGAAGTAAGTTATTTGCATCTGATGAAGTATTTCAACATCTAATCAATCAAAGTCATGTATGTGAACATAAGAAATACCTTGCTACACTCCACTATATGAGGAAACTATTGATGGTCCCCATAAGTCATTGTGAATGTAGTCAAGAAGGTCTTTTAATGGTACATAGAAACTTATAATTTCAACCTCTTTATGTTTCCAAAGAGAAGGAAAATAATGATATTTTCATGGCTGAGAAATTTGCTCCTTAGTGTTGAAATTCCTTCGAGTTGTAATAATCACAGAAGGAATTTGCTACATGATGGAAAATCTCACTACATACCAGATTCTAAAACAATTGAGAAATTAATTATGAAACTCTTAAGTTCCCAGCGAAAAAAACTACTAATAGAATCTGCTTCTAAAGTGAGTTTTGTAGATGCAGTAGATAAGTTTAAAGATAAAATAAACAGAAACTAGTTATAATTCTTGAACTGAAAAACTTTTTCGCTATTGTGCGTACGGTTTTAGTGGTGTCACGTCACGTCACCCTTGAGTCGATCCTACAACCATCAAACTGTAATTCAAAACACTGAACAACCAACCAGTTTGACCGGTTTAAGGGCAATCTGGTATGTCGTCAACTATATTTACATTCGAAACGATTAAATACCAAACATTTGCCAATATCATTAAGAAAAAAGGGAAGAAAAGGTTGATCCAGTATTTATGATAGCTAAACAATATATATAAACTTCTACTGTTTTACAATTATCCAGTTACAGATTTATGACAGATGCTCTTATCATACGTGAATGCACACGCCTTGTAGGAAACTGATTCGTCTAGCTGAACCTTCTTCTTTCTTCTTTAGCAATGATTATTAACTTCTTCTTTTTTCTGTTGAATCAGAAAATACCTGTGTTATTCAGATAGAGATCAATAAAACCATCATATATATAGGTTCCTAGTATATATATTTTGATCAAATGGAAGTAGGTTGCTCAAGTCATTAGTTAGATAATGACTATTGGAAAATGAAAGTAGTGTATATGCACAATAATGGTATGCACACCACTTCCGTGATTGTTTTAAACCAATGTGTAGATCTTCTAAGTGTATTATTAGGCTCCTCTCGTGATCCAATAGTCAAATCAGAATCGATGTTGGTCAAACATACTAGATGTCTGACTTATGAGAGCCATCGTGGTCGTCAGATAACATATTTCATTGAAGTATGATAGTCAAGACTCAAGAACAATGAAAATATACAAGTGAAGGATGAAAATGTTTCATTGATGAATGAAAATGTGGTGCTCAAACTACTTGTGTGATTTCTCTTAGCTCATTGTGGAAATATCCTTGGTGATTTATACTTTCCTTCATTCAATCAATAAGAGTTCAATTAACATACTGAAAGTAGCAAGTGTACTTTAAATCCGACTGTTTGATATGATATAGAAAACAAAAGATGAAGTGTAGCTCGGTTGCTACAAAGAGCGGCCATCTTCACAGCAGCACAGGGATTAAACACAGCTATAGTAAAGAGACACCAGTGTCAAATTCTAAGTTTACACCACTTATAGCATGTTTGGAATGGCATTTACAATGGTTTTCTCGCGTTCCAATGGTAAATTAACGCGAATTTAAAGAAGCTACAATTAGTAGCATTTTGTAAACGCACGTTTTTGGGCTATGCAGCCGCTAAAACAAACAGTCACTTGATAAGTTTTTGTAGAATGAGAAACTAATTAATGAGGAAGAACAAAACTAAAATGCTTGAATTCAAAGAAGTTCTGCTCTTATGCATAAGCAGATGATGTCAGCATGTCAGCACTGTGATAATCAACTATGTCAGTTTCATAAGTACTTAAAAATTCGAGCATCATTAAGTAATGCTATGCTAATTTGTCTAATTATGCAGCTTAAAGTTCCAATTTACCTACCCTGTTTGTATTGTAGGAATCCTAACAAGTTAAACAGATAAAGAAAATCTCAAGTTTTTTCTTTCCCATCTTTGACATATCAATGCTAAAAAAGCCAATGAACAAAAATATCAACTACAATAAAAAACTAACTTATATCAGAACCACTTATTCACACTCTTTCCCATTTTAATCCTAGTAAATTCAACTAATCAGCAAAGACAGAAATATTGCATAGTCTTGCAGCAATTAATTCTCAAATCTAAGCTTGTGACCACTATGCTAACATAGTAACATACTAACATTTGCAGCTAATTTGATAAGGAGTCAATGATCTAAACATATTTAGTAAGTAAATTTTATTACATCAAGCAATCAATCAAAGAGTTTTGTGGTATTACTAATATGAAATGTATACATAATAATTGATCCTATAGATCCAATCAAAGAAAGAGCTGATCTCAAAACTGTGATAGCAAATTATTTCATATGATCAAAGGATACACAATCAAATCAAATCACATTCAAAATAGAACACTACTAACTTCAGTGTTTGAGTGGATTACCTAGTAGTAGGAAATCGATCCGATGGGAGCTTAATGAAGTCCATGGTGTTGACCTTCTCCAAGAATACTATGTAGTGAAACAGTTGAACAAAAGCTAACAACTTTGTGAAACCTATTCATCAGTGGTGGCAACTGAGGCACCCTCCTCCAACTACACTTACCATTCTCACCACCACCGCCACCGTGAATCTCACAAACACAAGCCGGGTACATCCTATGATAATCCTCATTAAATACATATATAAGATCACCCAACCCAACACACTTCAAGCTAGCAAATCTATCATCCTCATCACCATCAAACAAACTACAAAGCAAATCATGAGGCATAACACCAATCTCACAAATCTCCATACTTTTTTCATCAACCTCCCACAAATTGAAGCTAGACCCACTTGGTGAATTACAAACACCAGCCAAAACAAGTCTTTCCCTACAAGCAATCAAGAAAGAAAACACAACCCCAGAAGGCCTAACAATCCTAACATCACTCCAAACACGAAGTTGCAAATCAAAAGAAGAAACAAAACATGAATATATCCCAAACACAAAAAACTTCCCTTTGAACAAAGCTGATGAAAGTGAAGATGATGAGTTTCCAGATCGAAAATCAACAGGAAGAGGAGGAGCTAAATCCCAAGAACCCAAAAGAGGGTCATAGATTTCAACATCTAAACGATCTTCTATATCAACAAGGTTACCAATAAACCTAACACCACCAACAACAATAAACTTCAAAGACAAACCATCATTGAGAACACCTAAAAGTGGATTGATCCTAGGAAAATGAAGAGGTGGAGTAGAACTCCAAGCAAGAGGACGCAGAATTGAAGTATAGACAAAGTTAGGTGCCGTGATGAAGAAGTAAGAAGAAGTACCAATAAAAGAAGTGTTGTTAGGATAGTGAAGAGGTTGTTGAGGTGTTGGAAGAAGGAACCAAGAGTTAGAAGAAGGGTCAAAGGCAAAAGATTGATTGTTTTTGGAAGATATGTTATGGATACCATGCAGAAAGAACCATGGTTTGTGTTTGTGTTTATGGTTTGAAGAAAAGGAAGATGATGAGATTATGGTGTACCATAGTTTGCAAACTGTTGAAGCTTGGATCAAAGAAGGGATTGGAAGATGAGAAAGGATGGAATCTATGAGGTCTAAGCTAAGGTTAGTGATTTCTGTCATGTTGGTTTGTGAAGATGATGATGAGATAGTAGTATATGAATGGAGGAACAGAACAAGAAGAAGAACATAGGATAGGAGAACACGACACTGAGGATTGGGAACTGAGAAGATGGATTGGGAAGTCACACGTCGATAGATGGTTGGATGAGTAATGAATAGTTTGGTTGTTTGATATTATTGAAGTGGTGGAGCACGTGTGTGTCGGTTGTTGACCTTTTTTTGTGCTACAAAATGTGGTTGCTTTATGAGTGTGTTTGGAAAAATTTGGAATTTAGTTTAAATCAAGAAAGATGTTATCCCCTCGGAGCATTGGTTAAATAGTTAAAAGATTTTATTAAAAAATGATGTAGTAATTAGTTAGTCAAAAGTATCAGTTTATATTTTCAAGATAATTTTTTTATTTTTGAATTCTTTAACAAGTGTCTCGGAGACACCGATAACAAGACCCTTAAATTAATTATTTTTATTAGGTGGCTTCTAGAGTGAATAATGATTATCTTGTTGGCCAACCATAAAACTTTTATCGACACATAATTGGGAGTGAACTTTTTTAGTGAATTTTTAAGTGAAGAGAAATGCTAGCAAGTAGCAACACTTTCTCTAATACTCATTTTTTTATCGGTTTAAATCAGTGTAGATTTACATTTTAAAAATTGAACCTACAAAAAATGGTGGAACATACAATGATTTCATCTAATAAAGAATGAGTGTTAGAGAGTGTGTTGAAAAGTGAGTGTTGCTAACATTCTTTTAGTGAATATAGTAGTATTAATGTAATTTGGTTGAATATGTTTTCTCATCTAATTATCATTAATATTAAATGTCTTCAACGTCAGTTAACTGCAATTCGTTAAATGTTTTCACGACTGTTACAATCGTTTCGGGCAAATTTATAGTATAAGGCAAACACTCTTCCACTTTTCTCTATATCCACCAACTTTTTTCCATCTTTCATTCAAAACACCAAATTATAATTTTTTTGGACAAAATTATGGTCTGAAGTCATTGAAGGATTTCTAGAAGGTTTATACACTCATTTTACGTCAACAAACAGACAGTACATCTTTTGACCCGTTTACATTATTTGATTTTTCTGCCATTTTTTCATTTTCTGAGGGCTAGTCATAATGACAGTTGGGTTCCAACGGTGGTTAACTACCGTTGGTGCCCAATTTTGATTTTTGGCGTCTTTTTCCTTCTTTTTGCATTGATTCGTTGTTATAATTATTGATAATTTTTTGCAATAGTTTATTCGTTATTGATAGTTATGGTTGAAGATGTGGTTGATGATGTTGTTGAGTCAAAACCAAATAAGGTCGAGTATTCCGTAAAGTTAAAACCACCTAAGATTGAATCTTCCTTTGACTTCGCACCAAAAATTGTTGAAGCATTTGTTAATGTGAAACATTCTATTGAAACTTCCGTTTATGTGAAACATTCAATTGATACTTCTGGTGAAATGAAACCTTCCGGTATTTTCAAGCTTCGTGACAATCAAGTAAACACCGCGTCATATTTTCTCCAAAGATAGATGGAAAGTTCAAGATGATATGATTAGTTAGGTTTGTCGACAAACAACAAAGGTGGGATCTACCATATCTATAAAAAGATCCAATTTCCAAAAATCAATGTTAATGTTGCATTATGAAAGGACTAGCGAATACAAACCACCCAATAGGAAGACAAATTCGAAGTTTGAAGACACAAGTTCAAGGAAATGTGGGTGTGAGTTTAGGTTGCGTGGTTAATTAGACAATAAAACAAATGACTAGTGGTCAACTATTATTAACGGGGTTCACAACCATAAGATGGATGTAAAGTTAGACGGTCACCTTTTTGCGAGTAAATTAATAATGGAAGACAAGAAGAAAGTTATCGACCTAACAAAGAGTTTGGTGCAACCTAGGTATATTTTGACATATTTGAAGGCTAAAAATAAAGAAAGTTTGACGAATATAAAACAAGTGTACAATGCACGTTTTAGATTTAGAAAGTCAGAAAGAGAAAACAATACAAAGTTGCAACATCTTGTCACAGATGAATCCATGCAGCTTTAGGTACTTGTTTTGATGATGTTTATTTGATAGGTAATAATGTTTATTAGGATGTTCTTTGATGATGTTGTAATATTGATAGATATGATCTAGAATCATGTTAAAGCACTCTAGCAATTGTCTTCCCTTGTGTCAACTTGTTCCATGTGTCTGATTTGGTATACACACATTGAAATGGTCTTATATTTTTGGCAAAAGTCAGTTTCTTGGTTCGATTCAAATTACTTTGAATTGTATCACGAGACCTTTCTTCCTTGTGCATAGTAATGTTAAATTGATTCAGATATTGATGAATTGTATCATGCATGATTCAATTCAAATTATTTTGATATCCTCTCAACTCCCAAACTACTGAATCATTTACATTTATTCTCTCTAGAGTCTTCAAGCCTCGTTGTCCATTTGTTCTTGAGATTAAACACTTTTTCTAAAAATCATTGTGGTATTTTGCGTCATAGATTGCTATAGTGTTATATGGATTGTAAGTTGATCGTTTTCAAGGATATTGATTGGGAATCAAGGATCTAAAGTGAATTAAGTAATTTGTGAAGGCATCGACAGACCGTGTGTTTGCTTCCTGGCAACAGAACCACAAACAGACTTGAACATACTCATAGAAAGTTAAAGAAATATTGAAAAAGGCATCTTCTTAAAAAGAAAGAAAACACCTAAAAAAGAATTAAATCAACTTAATCCGGTTTCGTGTGATAGTGAAGATGAAGAAGGTAAATAGTTTGAAGTTATTCAAGAGGATGAATAAAAAATTTCACAAGATAGGCCTTGACACCTTCTTTTTTTGTGTTCATATGTTTTTTAGTAGGCAATGCACTAACCTTTTTTGTGATCGATAATGTATGCAACATCATTTTGTTGTGGCCAATATATAACTATCATATACCCATTTTAACCTCGTTGGTTGCAATATGAAAGTACATATGAAAGAACAATTTGTTGGAACAAAATGTGTTTAACAATAAACCCTAAAGAGTTTTGATGATAACAAAGTATTAAAAATTGACAATTGGTATTGCTAACATTTGTTCAAGTGTACAGGACCATAAACAAAGT